>Ga0334887_1000477_pt1 | contig 64775 bp, 58 predicted proteins | sample GraSluR1_MG_10_FD_207217 | JGI IMG/M metagenome (GOLD analysis project Ga0334887, IMG submission 207217) | Sludge microbial communities from methane-producing bioreactor in Wageningen University, Netherlands - Granular Sludge_18_07-R1 | ecosystem: Engineered > Bioreactor > Anaerobic >...
GGCACCGACGGCCACATCGGCTTCAACGAGCCGAGCTCATCACTGGCCTCCCGCACCAGGATCAAGACCCTCGCCACGCAGACCCGCATCGACAACGCCCGCTTCTTCGGCGGCGATGTCGACCAGGTGCCCACGCACTGCATCACCCAAGGTCTGGGCACCATCATGGACGCCCGGCATGTGGTGCTGGTAGCGAGCGGACACGGCAAGGCCGAAGCCGTTCACCAGCTTGCCGAGGGCCCGGTCAGCGCGATGTGGCCCGCGACGATCCTGCAGCATCACCCGCATGTCACGGTGTTGTTGGACGAGGCCGCCGCCGGGCGCCTGCAGCTGTATGGCTACTACCGCGAGACCTACGCGGCCAAGCCGCAATGGCAGGGTCTGTGAGCGCGCGAGCCGGAAGGAGCCGAACAATGCTGATCACCGCCGAGCGCATCCTGACCGGGACCGACGTGCTGTGCCCCGGCTGGCTGGAAATCACCGATGGGACGATCAGCGCCCTGGGGCAGGGGACACCTCCGCGTCCTATCGACCCGACGGCCGGTGATCTGGAACTGGGCCCGCAGATCGTCGTCCCGGGCTTTGTCGACATGCATACGCACGGTGGAGGCTCCGGGGCCTTCCCGGACGCCACCGAGCAGAGCTCCCGGACGGCCGTGGCGCTCCACCGCCGCCACGGCACCACCACCCTGATCGCGTCGCTGGTGTCGGCCCATCCCGAAGAGTTGCTGCGCGAGGTGAGCGTGCTCGGCGAGCAGGTCCAAGAGGGCCTGATCGCCGGCATCCACCTCGAAGGCCCCTGGTTATCGTCGAGACGCTGCGGAGCACACGAGCCGTCAGCGTTGCGCCGGCCGGATCCGGCCGAGATCAGCCGGGTCTTCGCGGCCGCCAAGGGTGGGATCCGGATGGTCACCATCGCTCCCGAACTGGACGGTGCACTGCCGGCGATCCACCAGATCGTCGAACTGGGGGCGGTCGCAGCCGTCGGTCACACCGATGCCACCTACGACCAAGCCAGGGCGGCCATCGCCGCCGGGGCGACGGTGGCCACGCACCTGTTCAATGCGATGCGTCCCGTCCATCAACGCGAACCCGGCCCCGTGGTGGCGTTGGGTGAAGATCCTCGGGTTACCGTCGAGATGATCACCGACGGAGTCCACCTGCACCCGGCGCTGTACCGTGCGGTGAGCTGCGAGGTCGGCCCTGACCGGGTCGCGCTCGTCACCGACGCGATGGCGGCCGCGGGTATGGCCGACGGATCGTACAATCTCGGCGAACTCGCGGTTGAGGTTCGCGAGGGCGTCGCCCGGCTTGCCGGCACCGACACGATCGCGGGCAGCACGGCCACCATGGACCGGCTCTTCCGTAATGCGGTGGTCAACAGCGGCCTGCCCCGAGACGAGGCACTGGCCCTGGCCGTGCGCCAGACCAGCATCAACCCCGCCCGCGCGGTCGGGTTGCCGGAAGCCGGACTGGTCGTCGGACGTCCCGCAGATCTGGTCGTCCTGGACGCCGATCTGCGGGTTCAGCGGGTCCTGCACCGAGGCTCGTGGGTGGACGGCGTCATGAAGGATTGACCACGCCCTCGAACAAGCCGATGTAGTTGCCATCCGGATCGACAATCACGGCCCACCAGCTGCTGTCGGTGATGTTCTGCTTCTCCGCCGCGACAGATCCTCCGGCCCGGGTTGCTTTTTCGATCGCATCGTCGATGGAATCGACCTCGACATAGGAACGGGGCTGGGTGAACCGGTCGTCGCGCGGGGCGAGACCGCCACCGGAGATGCCATTCGGCGCCTGCCACATCGGGTAGCCCTCAAAGCCGGGAATCTCGGCGATGTCCCACCCGAACAGGTCCGAATAGAAGCCGGCCGCGCGTCCGAGGTCACTTACCGGGATGTCGATATGCGTGATGTCTCCATGTGCCATGACAACCTCCTTGTGTTGGTTCTGGTGACCTCATCCAGCGTCGGTTGTGCCGGCGGCCAAAGTCAATAGGGAAAGTTCATTGTTCAATAAATGGGCAGGTCTCGCGAGATGGCCACGTCATCATGTGAGAACCTTTCCCCATGCAAGATGCGTGCCGAGCTGTCGTGGACCGGCTGCGCATCGCTAATCGCGGACCAGCCTGGCGCATCCTGATCGCGGCCTGCGGCATTGCTCTGGTTGTGGGGGCGGCCGTCCTCATCGTCCGGCCTCTGACCGCACTGACGGGCCTCGTGATCACCCTCTCGGCTGCGCTCGTCCTGGCCGGCGTCAAAGTAGTGGGCAGCCGGCCTCGACAGCCGTGGCGGTGGATCTGGGCAGTCCTGCTGGTCGGTGTTGCGCCGGTTCTTCTGCTGCTTCTTCCGTCTGTGGTCCGCGCGCTGCCCGGGGCCGTGGCCATCTCACTGGGCGATCGCCGCTACCACCGGATCGATCCTCCTGACCGCCGGCACCGCTTGAGTGGACGACTTCTACACCTGGCGCGGCGATATCTCAGCCACGCCCGGCCACGTGCTGCGAGTGGCCAACTATTCGGGTGAGGTACCGGCTGGCGCGGCCGCTGTGCGCGTCCTGTACACCACGACGTACTCCGACGGGTCGCCGGCGTTGGCCAGTGCCGTGGTGGCCTACCCGACCTCGCCGACCGACGAGCCGCGCCCCGTACTGGCCTGGCAGCACGGCACAACCGGGGTGGCGCGTTCGTGCGCGCCGAGTGCGGGACCGGAGGCGCTGACCGAATACGCGATTCCCGGGATCTCGCGGGCGATGGAGCGCGGCTGGGTCGTCGTGGCCACCGACTATCCGGGGCAGGGCACGCCCGGACGCTATCCGTATCTGATCGGTGAGGGCGAGGGACGAGCCACCCTGGATGCGATCCGCGCCGCGCAGCAGATCGAGGACGCGCACGCCTCGCTCAATGCATGGATCTGGGGGCATTCGCAGGGAGGCCACGCGTCATTGTGGGCGGCTCAGATCGCCGCGGACTACGCGCCCGAGGTCACCATTATCGGGGTGGCCGCGTTGTCGGCCGCATCCGACCCGCTGATGCTCTCCGAACGGATCACCGGAGGGCAGTCGACTGCCCTGACCAGGGTGGTCATCTCGCTGGTCCTGGTGCCCTACGCGGACGAGTACCCGGACGTGAGTCTGGCATCGGCCGTGCATCCGGCCGGCCAGGGGATCGTGCAGACCTTCGCGAGTCGTTGCGTGATCGAACGATCGACCTTGGTGTCCGTGCTCGTCGCGTCCGCGCTCGCCTGGGATGCACCGCTCTACCGGATCAATGTGGTCTCGGGTCCCATGCACGAGCGCCTCAGCCAGAACATCGCCGACGGCATCGTGGCAGCCCCGCTGTTTCTCGGACAGGGCATCGATGACGAGGTCATCCCGATCACCATGCAGCGCGCCCTCGACGCGAAGCTGTGCGCTTCCGGTCGCACGGTGGAGACCCACGAGTACCCGGGCCGCAGTCACATGGGGGTTATCGCACAAGACTCGCCCCTGATCGATGATCTGTTCGCGTGGGCAGACGCCGTCGCGGCAGGAGCCGCACCGGGCAATTGTGGGTCGTGAGGACGGTCATTCAGTTCCTCAGCCGCCGGACACCAGTTCGCGCCGCCTCATCGACGCCACCGCCAGTGCAGCGGTGACCAGGCCGATCCCGATCATCCACAGTCCTCCGGTCCAGTCGACGCTGTCGCCGACCGGCACCGGCGCGTGGGTGAACGGCGAGACGTTCACCAACCATTTCGGAGCGCCGAACAGCGGCCCGAAGATGCCGAGCATCGCCAAGAACCCGACCAGGCTCCACGCGAGCGGGATCGTCGCTCGGGGCAGGTAAGCGAAGACGAGCAGCGTCAGTCCGAGGAAGACCAGGGCCACTGGGATCTGCGCGATGGCGGTCTCTACAAGCTCGGTGGCCAGTGCGTCGGGATCTGCCGCGCGCCCGACCCCGACCAGGCCGGCCAAGGCCGCGCAGGCGAGCACGATCAGCGTCGCGAGCACACCGACGAGCCAGTAGTCGGCCAGCCAGCGAATCCGGGGGACCGGTGTTGTCAGCACAGTTTCCGCCGTGCCGTGCGCCTCCTCCTGACGAGCGCGGATACCGATCTGGACGACACAGCAGCAGGCGAGCACGCCGACGATCCCGAAGACGGTCGCCATCAGCGCCTGCTCCAGGCTGGCCGCGCCACCCAGGGAGCCCTGCAGCACCTTCGCCACGTCGGGGGCCTCGCTGCCGACCTCATCAACCAGCGAGGAAAGCGAGGTCGCAAGCAGCCCGCCGACGGCACCACCGACGGCCCACGAGGCGATCACCGTGCTGTTGAGCCGCCAGGCGAGACCGACGGAACTCGACAGCAGCGGCCCGGCATTGGCGCGTCCGGGTCGTCCGGGAATCAGGCTCGCCCCCTGATCGCGCACCGACTGCAATCCGAACACGACGGCGACCAGCACAGCGGAGAAGACGACGGCCAGGAGCAGTGGCCGCAGATCGTTGCGCACATAGGCGCCGGTTGCCTGCCCCCACCCGATGGGTGAGATCCAGCTCGGCCAGGCGGGTGTCACGTGCAGCAGGTCATCGGACGGTGTGCCTGCGGCGTCGCCGATGCCCCGCATGATGTAGGCACCGATGACGAACGCGACGCCTGCCCCGTTCGCGCCGCGCGAGGTGCGGAACAGTTGCGCCACGAACAGCCCGAATGCCAGGCATGTTGCGCCCACTGCCGTCACCGCGGCACCGAACACGAACGATCCTGCGGCGTCCAGCCCGTTGGCGATCAGAGCGAGCGCCACGAGCACACCGACCACGACGTTGGCCAGCAGACCATGCACCACGGTGGCGACAGTCGGCAGAATGCGGCCGGCCGGCGTGGAGGCGACAAGTTCGGCTCGGCCCAGCTCCTCGTCGGCTCGGCTGTGGCGCACGGCGAGGAAGCTGCTCATCAGCCCGACCATGACTGCCAGCCAGCTGAAGAGTTCGAAGAAGACGAAGGCGCCGAGTGACGGACCGTTCGGTGTCCCGCGGAAGACCAGGACCGTGCGGGTGGCGACGGCGAGCTGGAGAATCTGCGTTCGTCCGGCCTCGTCACCGTAGGTGCCGGCAACCGATGCGGTGGACGCATAGGTCAGCAGACCGATGCTGATGATCCACACCGCAAGCTGGAACCGATCCCGGCGACGACGCTGCCTCAACAACACCAGCAGCTCGTTCACGAACGAACCTCCCTGGAACCGCGTGTCCCGGCGGGAGCGAGTTCGTCGCCATAGTCGCGCAGGAACAACTCCTCGAGCGAGGGCGGCTTGATGGTGAGCCCCGTCACCTCGAGACGGGCAAGTTCGGGCAGCACTGCCGTGACGCGGTCGCTGTCGATGGTGAAGCTCACCCGCCCGTTATCGATCCGCACGTCGTTGGCGCCGGGCACGCCGGTGAGCACCCCAGGGTCTTGTCCCTGCGTCGAGAAGGCGACCTCGGTGCGGGTGAGATGGCGCAGATCGGCGAGCGTACCGGTCTCGGCCATGCGGCCGGCGCGGATGATCGTCACCCGATTGCAGAGCTGTTCGACCTCGCTGAGGATATGGCTGGACAACAGCACGGTAGCGCCCTGCTCGGCCACGCGGGCGACCTCCCGATTGAACACCTGCTCCATCAGCGGGTCGAGACCGCTCGTCGGCTCGTCCAGGAGGTAGAGCTCGGCGGGTGTGGCGAAGGCGGAGATGAGCGCCACCTTCTGCCTGTTGCCCTTGGAGTAGGTGCGCCCTTTCTTCCGCGGATCGAACTCGAACGCCGCGATCAGGCGCTGCTTGCGCTCGAGATAGGCCTCCTTGTCTTTTCCGTCTCCGCGAAGTCGCGCAATGAGGTCGATCGCTTCACCGCCGGTGAAGTTCGGCCACAGGCTCACGTCGCCCGGCACATAGGCGATGCGTCGATGAAGCTCGTGCGCCCGCCGCCAGGGGTCCTCGCCGAAGACGGTCGCCTCACCGCCGGTAGCCCGAGCAAGGCCGAGAAGGATGCGAATCGTCGTGGACTTACCTGCACCATTCGGGCCGAGGAAGCCGTGTACTTCACCTGCGGATACGGACAGGTCGAGACCGTCGAGCGCGCGAACACGACCGTAGGTCTTCACGAGGTCGCGCGTCTGAATCACAGTGGTCATTGACGGCACACTACGCCGAATCCACAACCCCGTGAAGGTCCGGTCGGAGGGCTCCGGCAGGCCGGAATCGACCCCGTCGGCGGGCGCGAAATCTCCCGAGCGAGACCAGAAAGAAGACCGCCCTTGCGTCTGTACCTAGAGGTATGTACAGTCAAGGCATGGAGTCCCGAGAGCGGTTGGTTACCGCGATGAGTGAGTTGATGTGGGAGCGCGGATATGCGGCGACCAGCCCACGCGAGGTAAGGGAGCGCTCGGGCGTCGGCCAGGGCAGCATGTACCACCATTTCCCGAGCAAACGGGATCTCGCTTTGGCCGCGCTGCAACGCAACTGCGACGACCTTCTTCCGGCCACCACCGACCTGCTCACCGGGCCAGACGATCCGATGGACAAGATCGCGGCCTATCTGACTCGGCCGAGACCCGCGCTGAAGGGATGCAAGGTCGGCCGGATGACCCAGGATCCACTGGTCGCCACCGATCCGGGGCTTCTGGCGCCGGTGGCCGACGCCTTCGCCACGGTTCATCATCACCTGACAGTGGTGCTGCGCGAAGCGGCCGAGCGGGGTGAGCTCAGCACGGCGGTCGACCCCGAACGGCTGGCCTATCTGCTGTCCGCGACGATCCAGGGCGGCTATGTCTTGGCCATCGCGGCGCAGGATCCTCGTCCGTACGACGACGCCTGCGCCGGGGCGCTCGAACTGCTGCGCGCATCCGCACCACCGGCTCAACGGCACGACGAACCCATCAGCACCACGAACATCCCCGCCGCGGCATCAGCATCGGCGGCAAGCGAGAGGAACGATTGAGATGACAGTTCGTATCGGAATCAACGGCTTCGGACGAATCGGACGCAGCTATCTGCGTGCGGCACTGGCCAACAAAGCGGACGTCCAGGTGGTCGCCGTCAACGACCTCACCGACGCGTCCACGCTGGCGACACTACTGGAGTGGGATTCGATCTCCGGCCACCTCGATGGGGTCAGTGTCGACGGTGACGTGATCACCGTGGGCGCCAACCAGATCAAGGTACTGTCCACGGCCGATCCCAGCGCCATTGCGTGGGGGGAGTACGGGGCGGACGTGGTGATCGAATCGACCGGAAGATTCACCGACGGGGCGAAGGCTCTGGCGCATCTGAGCGGAGGCGCCAAGAAGGTGATCGTCTCGGCCCCCGCCAAGGGAGCCGTGCCGACGTTCGTGCTGGGCGTGAATGACGACGGGCTTGATCCCACCGCCTCCGACGTGTTCTCGAACGGCTCGTGCACGACCAACTCGCTGGCGCCGCTGGCCAAGGTGCTCAATGACAGCTTCGGCATCGAGAGCGGCCTGATGACCACCGTTCATGCCTACACCGGCGATCAGCGGCTGCAGGACGCCCCGCATTCGGACCTTCGCCGTGCCCGTGCCGCAGCGGTCTCGACCATCCCGACCTCCTCGGGTGCAGCCAAGGCGATCGGCAAGGTGATTCCCGAACTCGATGGACGTCTCACCGGTTTCGCATTGCGCGTGCCCATCCCGGTTGGTTCCATCACCGACCTGACTGCCGTCCTCACCAAGAGCGCTGACGTGGCCGAGATCAACCAGGCGTTCGCGGACGCCGCCGCGGCCGGCCCGCTGAAGGGCTACCTGCAGTACTCCGAAGCTCCGCTGGTCTCCGCTGACATCGTCGGCAATCCGCACTCCTCGATCTTCGACGCTCCGCTCACCCAGGTCGTCGGTCATCAGGTGAAGGTGCTGGGTTGGTACGACAATGAGTGGGGGTTCTCCAACCGGCTGGTCGAGTTCTCCGAACGTATCGGGAAGGCGCTGTAGGGTCTGCCGGGAGGAGCGTCCGTGAGCAGTAATTCTGCTGGCATCCCGCGCGTTGCCGTGCTGGGTACGGCGAGCGGCCTGATCTTGATGGCCTTCTTCACGGTTCTGTGGGGATCTTGGTCGCTTGTCGGATTGTCGGGCCCGCTCGCCGTCGCAGTCATCGTTGCCTTCTCGAGCCTCGGGGTGGTCTTCGTCGTGGAGGGCGTCCGCCTGCTGCTGATCCTCCGGCGATTCCCGACGATCGACACCGCGTCGCGCCGAGCGCAGACCAAGCGCATCGGCTTGCGGTTCGGCATCATCTTCGGGATCGAAGGCGTGCTGATCGGCGCGGCGAGCGGCCTGCTGGCCACGGCCGGGTTGTCGGATTACCTCAACCCGGTGATCGCGCTGATCGTCGGGCTGCATTTCATCCCGCTGGCGAGGGTGTTCGAGCGCACGATCGACTACTACATCGCCGGATGGGTCGTGATCGTGGCGATCACCGGAATCTGTCTCCTCGCCTTCAGCGGGACTCCCGTCTACACGGTGTGGACGATCGTCTCGCTGGCCACGGCCTGTGGCACGAGCGCCTACGGCATCTACATGCGCCAACTGTCGAGGCGTCTGCGTGGTGAGCGGGCGGCAAGTTGAGGCTGCGGGAACGGACAGCTCGCGGGGACACTCTCAGGCACTCCACAGCCAGCGGCAACCGGATCGGCTGCACCCGGCACGTACGGTAGTTGACAACGCAATTACACATCCGAACCTGCGGCGTACAGCTCGCCGTCGCCAACCTCTCTGGAGGCACGACATGACCCCATCGGCTGCATTCACCAAGCGCGTCCGCTACGGCGCGGCAGTCGCCGGCCTGGCCGGCATTCTTGTTTTCGCCGGCTGCTCGGCCGAGACCGACGCCAGCGAAGAGACCCCGGCTGCCGCGACGTCCGAATCGTCCAACACCTCGACGGCCCGAACCACGGCGGCGTCCACCGGCAAGTATGCCGATGGCACCTACACGGCGTCCGGCTCGTATCAGACCCCCGAGACCGTCGAGACGATCAGCGTCACCCTCACGTTGGACAATGACGTGATCACCGAGGTGAACGTCATCGGCGATCCCCAAGCGCGCGAGACTCAGCAGTACCAGGGCCAGTTCATCGGAGGCATCTCCGATGTGGTCGTCGGCAAGAACATCGACGAGATCTCGGTCAGCCGCGTTGCCGGCTCCTCGCTGACCAGCAAGGGATTCAACTCCGCGGTGGACAAGATCAAGTCGGAAGCCTCATCCTGATGCCCGAGCAGTGGCGGTTCGAGGCCATCGGCACCCGGTGGGAGATCGAGACCGTCCGCCCGCTGCAGCCCGGCGAACGTGCCCGCATCACGCGGCTGATCGACCAGTTCGACCGGGAATGGTCACGTTTCCGGTCTGATTCGATAGTCAGCCGGCTGGCCGTTTCGGGCGGCGAGACGGCCGCACCACCGGACGCCGCCGCGATGCTCGATGTCTTCCGCGAACTGTCAGCGGCCACCCGGGGCGCGGTCAACCCACTGATAGGGGAGAGCCTGGCCCGGCGCGGCTACGACGCGTCCTATTCGTTCGTGGACACCGGGCCGATTGCCGCACCGCCCGATTGGACGACGGCCCTCACCTGGGACGACGGCCTGCTCCGCCTCGCCCAGCCCGCTGTGATCGACGTCGGAGCGCTCGGCAAGGGCCGCCTGGTCGATCTGATCAGCGCCGCCGTCTCTTCCATCACCGACGGGCCGATCGTGGTGGACGCCAGTGGCGACCTGGCGGTGCGTGGTGGACCGGTCCGCATCGGGCTGGAAGATCCCCGCGACCCGCGGCGGGCGGTAGGAATCTGGGATGTGACCGACGCCGCGCTGTGCGCCTCGGCGATCAACCGGCGCACCTGGGGCGAGGGTCTGCACCACGTGCTCGACGCCCGGACCGGCCGGCCCGTGAGAGAGGTCATCGCGACCTGGGCGCTCGCCTCGGACGCCATGCATGCCGATGCGGCGGCCACCGCGCTGTTCTTCTCCGGCGGGGCAGAGCTCGCGCACGACTGGGGAGTGGACTGGGTGCGGATGACCCACGAAGGCCGGCTCGAATGGTCACCCTCAACGACGGCAGAGTTGTTCACATGATCGGGCGGCTGACGGGAATCCGGACCCTTGTTTACGCGGAACTGGGGCGCCTGTCGATGTATCGGCTGGTGTTGTTGGCCCTCGACGCGCTCATAGTGATCGCCTTCGTCCTGGCGTTGCTGGGACTCGTCGTCCCCACGGGGGCCGAGTTGCTGGTCAGCGCCGTCGTGCTCGCGGGAGCCTGCCTGCTCACCGATCTGATCGGGCACCGATCTGATCGGGCACCGCCTGATCGGACGCCAGCTGCGCTTCGAATCGTCGCTGATCACCGCGAGCATTCTGCTGTTCGTGCTGCGTCCAACCATCGAACCCATCGGCCTGGCCGGGCTCGTCATCGCGGCGGCGGTGGCCTGCGCTTCGAAGTACCTGCTCGTCTGGCGCGGACGCCACATCTTCAACCCGGCCGCTGTCGGTGCGACGGTCGTGACCATCGTCGCCACCGTGCTACCGCTGGACGCGGGTATCGGAAGTTCGGCGTGGTGGGTGGGTTCTCCGATCTTGCTTGTTCCGGTTCTCGTGCTGGGGATCATCGTCGCCTGGCGAACCGAGAAGCTCGCCGTGGTCTCGCTGTTCCTGCTGGTCGCGCTCGTAGTGACCACCATCCGGGTCGGCGTTCAGTACCAGCAGGCCGGCCTTGAGCTGAGCCTGGGGGACGCCGCCTGGCAGATGCTGAGCGCCTCCCCGTTCGTCTTCCTCGCCACCTTCATGCTGACCGAGCCGCTCACCACGGCTCCGCGGCGCTGGCAGCAACTCGTGGTGGCCGGCGTCGTGGGGCTGGCCGCAGGCTGGCCCATTCCGGTTGGCTACCTGACGCTCGGTCAAGAACGGGCACTGCTGATCGGCAATCTGGTGGCCTTCATCTTGTGCGTCCGCGGCTCGTTGCGCCTCAGCCTCACTGACCGCGGCTGGTTGACGCCGACGATTCAAGAACTCGTCTTCACCGTCGATGACCGGCTCCGTTTCGAGGCGGGACAGTACCTCGAATTGGAGGTACCGCATCCCCATCCGGACTCCCGCGGTACTCGGCGTCCATTCAGCATCGTCTCGGCACCTGAGGACCTGCCGACACTGCGGATCGCCTACCGCGACGGCGCGCAACCACGAAGCAGCTTCAAGACCGCGCTGGCCGATGTGGAACGCGGCGGGCTGCTGCACGCCACCGGCGTGTGGGGTGACTTCCTGCTGCCCGCAGATGCGCGCCGCCCGATCCTGCTGCTGGCCGGTGGTATCGGGATCACGCCCTTCATTTCGCAGCTGCGGCACCTGGCAGCTTCCGGACAGACCCGTGACATCGTCCTGGTCTATGTGGTCTCGGACCCCGCGATCGCCTTCCGTGACGAGATCGCGGCGACCGGCATTGCGACCGTCGTCTTCGCCCAGCAGGCTCCGGACGAGCTGCCCGCAGGCTGGACACTCGCCCCATCGGCCCGCATCGACGGCGAATCGTTGCTGGCGGCGGTGCCCGACCTGAGCTCCCGAGATGCCTACGTCTCCGGCCCGCCGCGGCTCATCGCCGACCTCACGCCGTCCCTGCGCGGCGCGCGCACACTGACGACCGACGCGTTCGCCGGCTACTGAGCTGCTGGGAGTCGCTCAAGGACGAAGTGTCGGCACCGATGGCTACCATGGCCCCATGCCTGATCTTTCCCCACTCGACGTGCTGCGGACCACGTTCGGGTACGACGAATTCCGGGGTGACCAGGCGCAGGTGATCGACCATGTCATCGCCGGCGGTGACGCGATCGTGTTGATGCCCACCGGAGGCGGCAAGTCGCTGTGCTACCAGATTCCGGCGATGGTGCGCACCGGGGTGGGCGTGGTGATCTCCCCGCTGATCGCGCTGATGCACGACCAGGTCAGCGCGCTGGAGAGCCTCGGCGTACGCGCCGGATTCCTCAACTCCACCCAGAGCTACGACGAGCAGCAGGCCACCGAGCAGCGCGCGCTCAACGGCGAGCTCGACCTGCTGTACCTCGCCCCCGAACGCCTCGACCTGCCGCGAACCCGGGAGTTCTTCGACCGGCTCGCGATCTCGCTCTTCGCCATCGACGAGGCGCACTGCGTCTCCCAATGGGGCCACGACTTTCGTCCGGAGTACCTGAAGCTGTCGGTGCTGGGCGAACGCTGGCCCGGCGTGCCGCGAATCGCGCTGACCGCGACCGCCACCACCGCCACCCGTCACGAGATCGCCGAACGGCTCGGCCTGCAACAAGCCCGCACCTTCGTGGCCAGCTTCGACCGCCCCAACATCAGCTACCGCATCGAGACCAAGCAGCAACCGCTGAAACAGCTGATCTCGCTGATCCGCGCCGAGCACGTTGGCGATGCCGGCATCGTCTACTGCCTCAGCCGCAAGTCGGTCGAGGCGACCGCAGCGGCCCTGGTCAGGGAGGGGATCGAGGCGCTGCCGTACCATGCCGGGCTTCCGGGGCCGGTACGTTCGGCCAATCAGTCCCGGTTCTTGCGCGACGACGGCGTGGTGATGGTGGCGACCATCGCCTTCGGGATGGGAATCGACAAGCCCGATGTCCGCTTCGTCGCCCATCTCGACCTGCCGCGCAGCATCGAGGGGTACTACCAGGAGACCGGGCGGGCCGGACGCGACGGCCTGCCGGCGACCGCGTGGATGGCCTACGGGATGGCCGACATCGTGCAGCAGCGTCAGTTGATCGAGGGTTCGGACGGCGATTCCGCGCACAAGCGCCTGCTCGGCCAGCACCTGGACGCGATGCTCGGGCTGTGCGAGACGCTGCGCTGCCGTCGTCAACTGATGCTGGAGTACTTCGGTGAAGCCAGTGAGCCATGCGGCAACTGCGACACCTGCCTGGATCCGCCCACACCCTGGGACGGCACCGTCGCCACTCAGAAACTGCTGTCCACCGTGGTGCGGCTCAAGCGCGAACGCAATCAGCGCTTCGGTGCCGGCCAGCTCATCGATATCCTGCTGGGCAGGCGGACACCACGCGTCGAACAGTGGCATCACGACCAGTTGAGCACCTTCGGGATCGGCACCGAACTCACCGATCTGCAGTGGCGGGCCGTGGTGCGTCAGCTGCTGGCCGCCGGACTGCTCGGCGTCTCCGCCGATGGACACCAGACCCTGGAGCCTACCCAGGCCTCGTGGGCGGTGCTGCGCGGGCAGCGCTCCGTCGCGCTGCGACACGATGCGATCACCCGTGCAGGAGCTGCGAAGAAGCGCAAGGACAGCACCAGAACCGGCTCACGAGCATCGGCGGTCGACGACCTGGTGGCCGGAGATCGGGAACTGTTCGAACAGCTGCGCGCCTGGCGGGCCGAAACGGCGCGAGCAGCGTCCGTTCCGGCGTATGTGGTCTTTCCCGATGCCACGCTGGCGGCGATCGCACAACGCCGTCCCGACTCGTTGGACGGACTGTTCGCCATCAGCGGCGTAGGTGCCAAGAAGCTGGAATCCTACGGCGAGGCCGTCCTGCAAGTGATCAGTGCAGGCTGAGACTTGCCGATCCGGCTCGAATCGCCACGGCCCTGCGACATACTGAGGCGATGACCACGAACAAACCCAAGCTGCTCGCGCCACTGCTGCGCTGCCCGAACGGTCCGGTCGATGCCCGCGATTTCAACCCGGATGCCAAGCCCGGATACCCCAATGGCAAGGACAAGGACGGCGACGACCTGCGCACCGAACTCGAGCCGCTGCTCGACGACCTGCAGGAGCGCCTGTTCGCCGCCGGCACCAGAAGTCCCCAGGCCCCGCGGGTGCTGCTCATTCTGCAAGGCCTCGACACTGCGGGCAAGGGCGGCACGATCCGGCACGTCATCGGCATGATGGATCCGCAAGGGGTCCACATTCACTCCTTCAAGAGGCCGACCGCCGAAGAACTGGCCCACGATTTCTTGTGGCGCATCGAGCGGGAACTGCCGCGCAGCGGTCAGGTGGGCATCTTCGACCGCTCGCATTACGAGGACGTGCTCATCCAGCGCGTCGACCATCTCGCCCCGCCCGAGGAGATCGAGCGCCGCTACGGGGCCATCAATGATTTCGAGGCCAAGCTGATCGCTTCGGGCACCGTGATCGTCAAGTGCTTTCTCACCATCTCCCGGGGTGAGCAGAAGCAGCGTCTGGCCGAACGACTGACCAATCCCGAGAAGTACTACAAGTACAACCCGGGCGATCTCGACGTCGCCTTGAAGTGGGAGTCCTACATGGACGCCTACTCGATCGCGCTGACCCGATGCAATACGGACGCAGCCCCCTGGTTCGTGGTGCCGGCCAACCGTAAGTGGTACCGCAACTGGGCAATCACGAATCTGATCATCGAGGCGCTCGGCAGCCTGAACCTCGGCTGGCCGGCGGCCAACTTCGACGTGAAAGCCGAACGCCAGCGGCTGGAGGCCCTGCCGTCGAAGTAGCCCGACCCCACCCCTCCCGGCGGTCGTCGCCTCCGGACAAGCGGATAGGCTACCTGATAGAAGGCCTTGCTCCGCCGGGCGGGGTCCACTGCCCCGAGGAGGACAAGGACGGATATGACGTACGACGTTGTGAAGATCGGGATCGTGGGAATGGGTCATGTGGGCCCACATGCTGCGAGTGCTCTCATCAACTGGGGCGTCGCGGATGTGATCTACGTCAGCGACATCGACGAGAAGAAGGCCCAGGCCGAGCAGCTGGATCTGATGGACTCGACGGCGTTCCTGCCCCGGCCGACACGAGTGATCAGCGTCGGTGCCGACTACGAGGTCCTTGCTCGCGCCGACGTCATCATCAATGCCGCCGGTGACATCACCAAGGTGGCCACCAACCGGGACGGCGAGCTCTACGGAACGACCGACATCGCGCGAACCTTCGTCGGGAGGATCGCCGCAGCGGGGTTCGAGGGCTTCTGGATCAACGTCTCGAATCCCTGCGACGTGGTGACGCGGCTCGTCCACGAGCTGTCCGGGCTGCCCTCCAATCACGTCCTCGGCACGGGCACCTCACTGGATTCGGCGCGGCTGCGGCGCGCCATCTCCCAACGAACCGGTCTGTCCATCCAGTCCATCGACGCCTACATGCTCGGTGAGCACGGCGCAAGCGAGGTTGCCGCGTTCTCCCAGGTGTCCATCGCGGGTAAGCCGTTGGCCGAACTGGCCGTCGAACGGCCGGGACGATTCGGCTTCAGCGGGGACGACGTGGAGCGCGACGGGCTCAACGGCGGCTACGACATCTACAACACCAAGCACTGCACCGAATACGGCATCGGCGCCGCGGCTGCGCGGCTCGCCGCCGCCATCGTCCGCGGGGAGCGGACGGTACTGCCTGCGTCGGTGTACCTGTGCGGGCAGTACGGCCAGTCCGGCTTCTACATCTCGACACCAGCCGTGATCGGGGCCGACGGTGTCGAGGACATCTACGAGCTTCGTCTCACCGACACCGAGCGCGAACGCTTCCTCGCCTCGTGCGACAAGGTGAAGCACAACTACGAACTGGTTCGCGAACACGCCGCTCGCGCGTCCTGACCGGGCCGCGCCGCACCGCCACCAGGCTCAGAGCCCCGCCAGCCGGGACGCAGCCTCACGCAGCACGTCCTCACGCTTGCAGAACGCGAAACGCAGCAGCGAACGGTACTGCGCAACGTGCTCGGGCTGCACGAAAGCCGAAACCGGCACCCCGACCACACCCACCAGCTCGGGCAACCGACGGGCCAACTGGGTGGCGTCCTCGAAGCCCACCGCTGCGGTGTCGACCAGCACGTAGTAGGCCCCCGCGGGTGAGAACACCTGGAAACCGGCCTGCTGCAGCCCGTCGATGAGAATGGTGCGTTTGCGCTGCAGATTCGAGGCGATGGACGCGTAGAAGTCGTCCCCCAACCGCAGGCCGGTCGCAATCGCCGGTTGGAAAGGCGCCCCATTGACGAAGGTCAGGTACTGCTTGACCGTCAGGATGGCGGTGATGACGTCGGCGGGGGCCACCACCCAGCCGATCTTCCAGCCCGTGGTCGAGAACGTCTTGCCGGCCGATGAGATCGTGATGGTGCGCTCGGTCGCGCCCGGCAAGGTGGCGACAGGAATGTGGCGGGCACCATCGAAGACCAGATGCTCGTAGACCTCGTCGGTCACGATGAACGCGTTGTGCCGATGTGCCAGGTCGACGATGTGCTGCAGGGTCTCAGCGGGAAACACTGCACCGGTCGGGTTGTTCGGGTCATTGACGATGATCAACCGGGTCTTGTCGGTGACCACCGTGTCGAACTCGTCCAGATCGGGCTGAAAATCCGGTGCCCGCAGCGCCACGGTGACGTGCCTGCCGCCGGCCAGACCGATGACCGCGGCATAGGCATCGTAGAAGGGCTCAAAGGTGACCACCTCGTCGCCCGGTTCCACCAGCGCCAGGACGGTGGCGGCAATGGCCTCGGTTGCCCCGGCGGTGACCAGGATCTCGGTGCCCGGATCGGCCTCCAGACCATAGAAGCGCTGCTGGTGCTCGCCGATCGCCGCACGTAGGTCGGGTTCGCCGCGGCCGGGGGAGTACTGGTTGATGCCGGCGTCGATGGCTGCCTTCGCCGCGTCCAGCACCTGTTGGGGGCCGTCCTCGTCCGGGAATCCCTGACCCAGGTTGATGGCGCCGAGTTGCCTGGCCAGCATGGTCATCTCGGTGAAGATGGTGGTGGACAGGCGACCGTCTGTGCCGAGCAATCCGGCGTAGGCAGCGGTCCGCTGCCAGGGACCGGCGAGGTCGGGTTGGACGCTGAGACTCGATGACAATGGGCTGGACATGATTCCTCTGATCGGTTCCGGCAAGTCTATCGAGGCCGGGCAGGCATCAGCACACCCGTTCGGCGCGCACTGCAGGCCGAGTATCTCGCGAAGGGAACCCTTTTGCCAGCGGCTTCCGGCGCGTGTTATCGTTCGGTTCATTCCGTTTAGCCTCCTTCCGACAGGAGCAGCAGTGTCGAACAACGCACGCGCCGCGCATTTCATGAGCATCACGTCGCTCATGGGCCGTTGCTGCATGTGCTGTTGTATGCGCTGACTCAACCAGGCTTGAGCGTTTTTCGTTCGCGGCGGGATCCATTTCTGACAAACACCGACCGGGTGTATTCACTCCGGCGTGCTGGCAAGCCCGAATACTCAGGCCTCAGACAATTCAGCGTCTTCCCTAAACCAGCACTTCTTCAATTATGCCCAGCGCAGAATGCGAGGGGCGTCAGAAAGGCATTCCATGAAATTCCGACGACTTGCCATCATTGCCGCGGCACTCGCGCTGACTACTGGCCTCGCCGCATGCGCCTCCGACTCGACCGAGAGTGAGTCCGCCTCGTCGGCACCGTCGACCACGGTGACGATCGGAATCACCGACGTCAGCAAGGACTACTGGACCACCTTCACCGATCTTGCAGCCAAGGAAGGCATCACCGTCAAGCTGCAGAACTTCACCGACTACCAGCAGCCGAATCCGATTTTGACCCAAGGGCAACTGGACGCGAACCAGTTCCAGCATCTGCTGTTCTTGGCCAATTACAACGTGAATACCGGCGAGGATCTGGTGCCGATCGGTGCGACGGTCGTCTACCAACTGGGTCTGTACACCGCGAAGGACTACACCGAACCGTCGCAGATCCCTGACGGCGGTCAGATTGCCATTCCCAACGACGCCACCAACCAGGCGCGTGCACTGCTCGTCCTGCAGTCCGCCGGACTGATCACGCTCAAGGACGGCGGCAACGCGCTGTCGACTCCGGCCGATATCGACGAAGGTGCATCGCGGGTGACAGTGGTTCCGGTGGATGCGAACCAGACCGCGGTCCAGCTCCGGTCGTTGGATGGCGCGGTCATCAACAACAACTTCGCCGCCGATGCGAACCTGGATCCGACCAGCGCGATCTACTCCGACCTGCAGGATCTCAAGGCCGCCGAGCCCTACATCAACGTCTGGGTGGTCCGCAGCGAAGACGTGGACGACGCCACGCTGAACAAGTTGGTCGAGATCTACCATGATCCCTCGGTGATCGGCGCTCTGCTCGACGAGAACAAGGGCACCGCGGTTGCGGTGGACAAGACGCCCCAGGAGCTCCAGGACATCCTGACCGGTCTCGAAGACCTCATCCGCAGCCAGGGCTGATCGTCGCACCGCCTACCTAGACAGGAAGAAGGTATCGGACACTGATGGGAGCCACCGTTTCCCTGCGCGGGGTCACCAAGGACTTCGACACACCGGGTGGATCGATCCGCGCGGTCGACAATGTATCGCTGGACATCGGATCCGGAGAAGTCTTCGGCATCATCGGCTACTCGGGTGCCGGGAAGTCGACCTTGGTCCGCTTGATCAATGGCCTGGAGACCCCGACGTCGGGAAGCGTGGCGATCGATGGGCAGGTGATCACCGGGCTGCCCGAGCGCAGACTGCGTCCGGTCCGCGCCGGGATCGGGTTCGTTTTCCAGCAGTTCAATCTGTTGTCCTCGCGGACCGTCGCCGGCAATGTGGGCTTCCCGCTGCGGGTAGCAGGCGTTGACAGACGCGCCCGAGAACGCCGAGTCGCTGAACTCCTCGATTTCGTCGGCCTGGCTGACAAGGCCCAGCAGTACCCTGATCAGCTGTCAGGTGGCCAGAAGCAACGGGTGGGCATCGCCCGTGCTCTGGCCACCAAGCCCAGCCTGCTGCTGGCCGACGAAGCCACCAGCGCGCTCGACCCCGAGACCACTCGTGATGTGCTCGACCTGCTGCGCCGCGCCAACGACAGACTCGGGGTGACCATCGCGGTGATCACCCACGAGATGTCGGTGGTGTCCTACTTGTGTAGCCGGGTCGCGGTGATGGAGATGGGTCACGTCGTCGAGACCGGGCCGGTCTACGACGTCTTCGCCGATCCCCAGCGTCCGGTGACCCGGCGTTTCGTGGGGACCGCGCTGCATGACCGGCCCCGAGCCGATGTCGTGGCGAGATTGCGCCAACGGCACTCGGGACGCATCGTCACGGTGGCGGTCACCGACCAGAACGGCTCGTCGACGCTGCTCACCGAACGACTGCGCCATTACGGTGTCGACGGAGCCGTCATCCACGGCGGTATCACCGAGATCGACTCGCGCCCGCTGGGCGCGTTGACCGTCGAATTGGTGGGCTTGGATTCGGCCATCGAGGAGCTGCTGAGCGACCTCCGCCGGCATACCGACGTCGTGGACCATGGCACCGCGCAGAACCCTATCGACAGCACCGATGAGGATGGAGACCCACGATGACCTCCGGAAGCCAAAGCCTGTGGCCCGTCTTGTTCGAGGCCTTGGGACAAACCCTGCAGATGGTCTTCGTGACGCTGGGCATCGGCGGTCTGGCCGGCCTGCTACTCGGTCTGGGGCTGTACACCACGCGGCAGGGCAATCTGCTGTCGAATCGGCCCGTCTACTTCGTGCTCAACCTGATCGTCAACATCATCCGGCCGATTCCGTTCATCATCTTCATCTCCGCGATGCTCCCGCTGACCATCAAGGTGACCGGGACGAGCTTCGGCCCGACCGCGGCCATCTTCCCGATGAGCATCATGGCCACCGTTGCCACCTCCCGGATCGTGGAGCAGAACATCGTCGCACTCGACCCGGGGCTGATCGAAGCAGCCCGCGCGATGGGTGCGAGCCCGCTGCGCATCATCGCCACGGTGATCATCCCCGAAGCGCTCGGCCCGCTGATCCTCGGCTACACCTTCTTGTTCGTCGGCATCACCGACATGTCCGCGATGGCCGGGGCAGTGGCAGGCGGTGGCCTGGGAGATTTCGCGATCGTCTACGGCTACCAGCGCTACAACTTCGTCGTCACCTGGATTGCGGTGGGCGTCATCATCGTGGTCGTCCAGCTTGCCCAGCTCGTCGGCAACATCCTCGCCCGCCGGGTACTGCGCCGCTGAGCCGCCAGCAGCGCGGGATCACGGTGTGCGGACGATCACAGCTTCTTGCCGGGATTGAGCACGCCGGTCGGGTCGAGCACGTCCTTGATCCCGCGCTGCAGACCCCGCAACCGGGGACCCAGCTCCGCGTCCACCGCGCTCAACTTCTCCAGGCCGATGCCGTGTTCCCCGGTCACCGTGCCGCCCAGTTCATTGGCCAGCCCCAAGACGAGTTCGTGGGTCCGGTGGGCGGTGCGGACCTGATCGGGATCGTCGGGGTCGAAGCAGATCACGGGATGCAGGTTGCCGTCGCCCACATGGCCGGCGGTGCCGATGGGCAGCCCGATCTGGTCGGACAGTTCGGCCAGCCTGACCAGCAGGTCGAACAGCCTGCCCCGTGGCACGGCGACGTCCTCGTTGAGGCTGTCGCCGCGCAGGGCGTGCATGGCGGGGTTGAGGACTCGCCTAGCCCGCAGCAGTTCGGCGACCCGATCGGGGTCGTCGGCCACATCCACCCGCATCGCGCCGTGGCGGCGCACCACGTCGACATAGCTGGCGATGTCGTCAGCTGCTGCGGTGCGTGCGTCGGTGAGCACGAGAAGCCAGGCCTTGGCGTCGGTCGGCAGCCCGGCGTCCGGGTCGTAGGCCAGTGTCGCGCCGATCACCACCTCGTCCATGAACTCCAGGGTGCTCGGCCGGTGCGGGCCGGCCATGATCTGGTTGGCGGCGTCGAGCGCGGCCTTGCTGGAACTGAAGCCCGCGGTGATGCCTCGTACCGGGCCGGGGGCCGGCAGCAGTCCCACGGTGATCTCGGTGATCACCCCCAGGGTGCCTTCCGACCCGACCAGCAATGACGTCAGGTCGAGCCCACCCACCGCTTTCACGGTCGGCGGTGAGGTGCGGATCACATCTCCGTTGGCGAGCACGACCTCCAGCGAACGCACCGCGTCGCGGGTCACACCGTACTTGACGCAGCGCATTCCTCCCGCATTGGTGGCGACGTTCCCGCCGAGCGTGGACTCGGCGGCCGAGGCCGGGTCGGGGGCATAGAACAGGTCTTGCTCGGCGGCCGCGGCCGCCAGATCCGCGGTGATGACGCCGGGCTGGACGACGGCAGCCAGGTCGATGGGATCGATGCGCAGGATCTGGTCCATCGCGGTCAGATCGAGCAGGATCGCCCCGGGCACCGCATTGGCCCCACCGGCCAGGCCCGTCAGCGCACCCTGCGGAACCACCGGAACGTCGTGAGCGTGCGCAAGGCGCATCACCAGGCTGACCTGGTCGGTGCTGCGTGGACGCACCACCGCCAGCGGCGCACCGACGGCGGGGGAGCCCGACCGGTCGTGCGAACGCTCGGCCAGAACGGCTGGGTCGGTAACGACAGCCTGCTCACCAAGGGATTCGCGCAACTGCGTCAGCATCCCCGTAGGTTACACCGGCGCGTCATCGCCATCATCGTGTCCGCCGGGCGTGCTTGCGGGCGCAGTCGATGCAGGTATCTGCCGCAGGCCGAGCGTCGAGCCGATCCTGCGTTATGCGGCGCCCGCACTCCACGCACACCCCGTAGGTCCCCGCGGCGACCCGGGCCAGTGCCGCGTCCAGCTGATCGAGGGACGATTCGGCGGCGACCAACTCGGCCTGCGCCAGTGACCACTCGTAGGTGAGTGTCGATCCTTCGGGGTCATGCTCGTCGTCGGTGACCGCGGCAGCCCGCTCCGAGCGGATCTCGGACAGCTTCGCCCGCGCCACCGCACGCGCCGTCTCCGCCTCGGCGCGCAGCGAACGGAGCCGGACATCGGCAGGTTCTGTTCGCGGCCCGGCAGACGACAACTCATTCATGAGATCAATCGTAGGCAGCGCATTGCGGCAACCCTTTGGAAGTGGACTCGGGTCAGGGGCAGCATTGGGATCATGCGGCAAACAACACAGCCGGCCCCAAGCCGGCAGCACCCCGACGCCGACATGGTCCAGGCCAGCCAGCACGACGCCGACACGGTCGTCGCGGGGTTGAACTCCGGCACCGATGGGCTGAAGGATGCCCAGGTCAATTCGGCACGCGAGACCTACGGCCTCAATGTGGTCTCCGAATCCCACGCTCCCAGCCTGCCGGCAACCATCCTCGGCTCGTTCCGCAATCCGTTCGTGCTCTTGCTCATCGTCCTGGCGGCGATCATGGTCGCCACCAACGACCACATCGGCGCCTCCACCATCACCGTGATGGTGCTGATCTCCGTCGGACTCAACACCACCCAGGAGTACAAGGCCACCCGCGCCGCTCAGGCGCTGCGCGCCATGGTCGTGGCGACCACCACCGTCATCCGGCAGGGCAAAGCCAGCGAGATCCCCGTCGCTCAGGTCGTCCCCGGCGACATCATCGAGCTCAAGGCAGGCGACCTCATCCCTGCTGATCTGCGGGTTGTGCGCGCCAAAGACCTGACCGTCTCCCAGTCGTCGCTGACCGGGGAATCGCGTCCCCAGGACAAGACGGCTGAGCCACAGGACAGCACCGATGAGAACCTGCTGCATGCCCGCAACGTCTGTTTCATGGGCACCTCGGTGTTGTCCGGATCAGGGCTGGGCGTGGTCGTCACGACCGGGCGCAACACCTACTTCGGAGCCATGGCTCGGGCGGTGGCCGACGTCCAGCCGCGTTCTGCCTACGACCTCGCCATCCGGCGCATCACCTTGTTGCTGATCCGGATCATGTTGATCATGGCGCCGACGGTCTTCCTGCTGAACTGGTGGCATACCGGCGACTGGCTCCAGGCGTTGCTGTTCGCGGTAGCGATCGGGGTGGGCCTGACTCCGTCGATGCTACCCACGATCATTTCCGCGAACCTGGCCCGCGGCACCAGCTTCATGGCCGCGCGCAAGGTGATCGTCAAGGTCCCCGACTCCATCGAGAATCTCGGCTCGATGGATGTGCTGTGCACCGACAAGACCGGCACACTCACCGAGGACCGGATCGTCCTGCAGCGTCACCTCGACATCGAAGGAAAGCCGAGTCAGCTGGCGCTGATCATCGGATACCTCAATTCCATGCACTCGACCGGAGTGCGCAACACCATGGATGATGCCGTCATCGGTGCGATGAACAAATCGACCGGCACGGCGCTGCCGGCCTATCGGGTTGTCGACGAGATACCTTTCGACTTCGAGCGACGCCGATTGTCGGTGGTCCTCGACCGGGTCACGGACCTGGACCAACTGACCCCGCCCGACGAGGTCAAGGACGTCGGCCCGCAAGAGTTGCATCTGGCCCCGGGCGAGGATCTGCTGCTCACCAAGGGCGCGGTACGCGAAGTCATGTCCGTGTGCACCCGGGTGATGCACGACGGCAGTATCACTGCCCTGGACGACGCCGCCCGCGCCACGGCCGTCGCAACCGCCGAGTCGCTGAATTCGGACGGCATGCGAGTCCTCGCAGTGTCGACCCGCATCATCGGAGCCGACGCGGCCCGCGCCCATTTCGTCCATGACAACTGGGACTACACCCCGGCCGACGAGGCAGACATGGTGCTCATCGGTTTCCTGGCCTTCCTGGATCCGCCCAAAGAGTCCGCCTCCGCCGCCATCCAGGATCTTCACCGGGCCGCCGTGGATGTCAAGGTGGTCTCCGGCGACTCCGGTCTGGTCTGTGCCCATGTCGTGGACGCCCTGAACCTGTGGGACGACACTCCGGCCGATGCCAGGGCACAGCGGTCGATGACCGGCGCACAGGTCGACCAGCTGGACGACGAGGCCTTGGCACAACGAGTGAACGATGTCCTGGTGTTCTCCGAAATGAGCCCGCTGCAGAAGGCTCGGGTGGTCGGCGCGCTCCAGGCCCGCGGTCATGTCGTGGGGCACATGGGAGACGGCATCAACGACACCCCGGCGCTGCGCAAAGCCGACGTGGGTATCAGCGTCACCGACGGTGTGGACATCGCCAAGGACACCGCCGACATCATCTTGCTCGAACAGGACCTGCGGGTGCTGCGAGACGGGATCCTGGAGGGCCGGCGCACCTTCGGGAACATTCAGGAGTACCTGAAGATCACGGTGGCGTCCAATTTCGGGAACGTCTTCTCGGTCCTCATCGCGTCGGTGTTCATTCCGTTCCTGCCGATGCTGGCTGTCCAGTTGCTGGTTCAGAACATGCTGTACGACATCTCCCAGACGTCGCTGCCGTGGGACAGGGTGGACGAGTCGGTGCTGGCCCGACCGCGCAGATGGACCGATGGGCACATCACTCGCTTCATGGTGATTCTGGGTCCGGTCTCGACCATCTTCGACGTCGTGGCCTTCCTGCTGATGTGGTTCGTCTTCCATGCGACGGGAACCACTGCGTCCGGTGCCGTGGACCCCACGTCGCAGCATCTGTTCCAGACCGGCTGGTTCCTGGTGGGCATCTGCACCCAGGTGATGGTGGTGCACATGATCCGAACCGAGAAGATCCCGTTCATTCAGTCGACCGCGGCGCGCCCGGTGCTGTGGGCCAGTGCCGCAGCCATCGCCGTCGCGCTGGTGCTACCGGTGGTGCCGTTCACGGCGGCCGCCTTCAGCTTCGTCGCCCCGCCGGCCACGTTCTATCCATGGCTGCTCGCCACCGTGCTCGCCTACTGTCTGCTCACCCAGTGGGTGAAGACCCGCTACATCCGCCGCTGGCACGAATGGCTCTAGCGGTTCACTCCTCGTCCGCGTGCAGGCGGCGCAATTCGTCCTTGGCGCGTTCCAGCACCTCGCGACGCTCGTCGCTCAGACCCGATCCCGCGCGATTGATATAGAAGGTCAGCATCGACATCGCAGAGCGGTAGGGCGAGGAGGCCTTGCGACGGGTCGAGTTCTGTGCCGAACGCAGCAGCGATCGGGCGATCCGTTCGGGATCCGACCAGGTGAAGACACCCTCCTCGAGGTCCAGAGCATCGGACTGCTCGGTGACGTCCTGCGACCATTTGTGCTCAGCCATGGTCCCATTGTCCGCTCAGGAGAGTCGCTGCAGCCGATGCGAGGCCCGGCTCACCGACCCGGCGAACAGGCAGCCGATCCCGATCAGGGCGACCAGCCAGCCGACCAGGCCCCACCAGCCGAAGGCATGCATAACATGGCCCGACAGGTAGCCAATGATCGATGAACCGAGGTAGTAGCAGGCCAGATACATGCCGGAGGCTTCACCCCGGCTGGCGGGAGCCAATGCGCCGACCCACCCGGATGCCACCGAGTGCACGGTGAAGAAGCCGTAGGTGAACAAGGCGACGCCCGGCAGCATCAGCCACAACTGGCCGGCGGCGATCACCGGCATGCCGACGATGGCCATCGCCGCGCCAACAAGAAGGGCCTTGTCGCGTCCATAATGACCGACCATTCGCCCAGCTTGGGCGGATGCCAAGGTGCCGAACAGATAGAGCAGGAAGACCAGGCCGATGGCCGACATCGGCAGTCCGAACGTCGAGTTGAGCCGGTATCCGAGGAAGTCGTACAGGGAGACGAAGACGCCCATGAAGATGAATCCCACCCCGAACAAGCCGGCCAGCCGACGGTCACGCCACTGAGCGGCCATGGTGCGCAGCTCCGAACTGAGCCGCAGCCGTTTCGGGGTGAAACGGCGTTCGGCCGGGATGACGGTAGCGATGAGGATCGCGCAGGCCAGCGCGAAGGCCATGTCGATGCCCAAGGCGAGCCGCCAGCCGGCGAACTGCAGCACCCCGGACGGGATCAGGCGTCCCAGCAGCCCACCGACGGTATTGCCCGCCACATACAGTCCCATCGCCCTGGGCAGATCGCGGGGATGAATCTCCTGGGCGAGCCAGGCCATCGCGGTGGCAGGCACGCCCGCGACCAGCAACCCCTGCAGGGCACGCCCGGCCACCAGCCATCCCAGCCCTGGTGCCAGCGGCAGCAGCAACCCGAGCAGGGTGGCGGCCAGCGCCGAAGCGACGATGACGCGGCCGCGCCCGAATCTTTCCGAAAGCACGGACGCGGGCAGGATCGAGACCGCCAGGACGCCGGTGGCGGCGCTGACGGTCAGCGCGGCCTGAGCGGGGGAGGCATGCAGGCTCGCGGTCAGCGTCGGCATCAGGGCCTGAGTGCAGTAGAGCGCGTTGAACGACGCCAGCCCAGCCGCCAGCAGAGCCAGCGAGGCTCGCAGATAGCCCGGCTCGCCACGACGCAGACCCTCGGGAGACGCCGCACGCCTGATCTCGGGCCTGCGCGCGATCTCCACCGAGCGTGGCCGGTCGGGGATGGTGTCGATCTGGAGTGCTGAGTAGGTCGTCGTCACGTCATCTACTGTGAACTTCCCGCAACTACAATGGAAATGCATATAGATGCCTGAATCGATGCACTTCTGGTATTAGTCTTGCGCTGTGCTGTCCGATGATCTGTCGTGGTTCCTCGTGCTCGCCGAGACCGAGCATGTGGGTGATGCTGCCGCCGAGCTGCGCATTCCTCAACCCACCTTGTCGCGCCGGCTGGCACGACTGGAGCAGCGGATGGGCACCACCTTGTTCGATCGGCATGGTCGATCGCTGAGTCTCAATGTCCGCGGAAAGGCACTGCGTAGCAGAATCCGGGCCGCTGTCACCCAGCTCGATCTGGCCGAGTCCGAGGTGCGCCGGCTGCTCGACCCCGAAACCGGCCTGGTGCGTTTCGACTTCCTGCACTCCCTGGGCACCTGGCTGGCCCCGCAACTCATCCGCGCCTTCGCCACCAGCCATCCCCGGGCCGAGATCAGGCTGCACCAGGGCACCGGCACCGAGCTCGTCGACCGGGTGCTGGACGACGAAGCAGATATCGCGCTGAGTTCTCCTCGTCCGGACCGCGACGACATGGCCTGGCTCGAGATGTGGCGTCAGCCGCTCGCGTTGTGCGTGCCCGCCGACCACTGGTTGGCCGGGCGAAGCACCGTTTCGCTCAGCGATGCCGCCGGGGAACCGTTCATCTCCACCCCGAAGAGCTTCCACTCCCGAGATCTCCTGGACGCGGTAGCCGCCGACGAGGGCATCGAGGCCAAGGTGGCATACGAGTCCGACGAGCTGTCAACCGTTGCGGGTCTGGTGGTCGCCGGTATCGGAGTGGCGCTGCTGCCGGCCGACGACCCCTATCTGCCGCTGGCCGGCGCGACATTCATCCCCTTGCGCACCGAACGGACCCGCGAGATCGGGCTGATCTGGCGGGCCGATCACGACCCGGAGTCCACGACCGGGCTGTTTCTCGAAGCTGCGCGCGGACTCACCGCGCACAGCTCAGCCCAGTGAATCGGCGGTGATGCGTCCCTCGGCGATGGCCGCCAGCAGGGCCTGGTAGTCGGCATCGTTCTGTTCGGCATAGCCCAGCGCGAACGCAGCCATCGCCTCGTCGAAGGCAGTGCCCTTGCCCAGATACCCCGAGATGAGCGCGGGTTCGGCGGTTTGGGCATGCGCCCGAGCGAGGACCAGGCCGCACAGTTGCCCGTACTTGTTGAGCAGATCCGCCGACAGGCGCTCGATCTGGAAAGCGCCCTTCATATCGCGGAACTGCCGCACGTAGTACTCGTGACCGTCCGAGCAGGTCCAGCCGAGGAACGGATCGGAGACCGCCTGCATGATCCGCTGACCACTGACCACTCGTTCTCCGGCCTGCGACAGCTCACTTGCTCCGGCGTAGGGCTCCAGCACCGAGGTGGTGGCCTCCTTGATCTGCAGGATCAGCGGGCTTTCGGTGGCGTCCACGAGCAGTTCGATGAAGCACCGCGTGCCCACGCTGCCCACGCCGACCACGCGCAACATGCCGTCGACCGGCTGGAAGCGCTTCAGGAGCGCGCGGATGTCGGGACCCACCGAGGCGCCGTAGACCTTGGGTACCGAGGCGATGTCGTCGGGCCACTGCTGTGGCCGGACCATCAGGGGTGGCTGCTCGACCAGTCGGAGCTCGCCGTTCTCGCAGACGGTGGTCAGCTTCTGCAAAGCCGTCTCGGAGGTGCGGCCCTCGGCCTTGCGGGTGGCCCGGGCGATCTCCTTACCGGCCGCACCCATATCCATCTGCTCACTGCGCGACAGCAGCTCACTGGCCTTGACGAGGGTGTGGAAGTTCTGCAGTGCGCCGCGGGCGGCGAGCCACCTCATGGCTGTGCGGTAAGCGCGGGCGCAGCCGATGGCCACGGTAGTGGCCACCTGATCGCCGAAGCCCGAAGAACGCGCAGCCACCACCAGCGAAGCCACCAGCCGCTCGACATCCCACTCCCAGGGCGCCGGAAGCGTCTCGTCGAAATCGTTCAGATCGAAGACGAGTTCGCGTTCGGGTGAGGCATAGAACCCGAAGTTCGACAGGTGTGCGTCCCCGCACGCCTGGACGCGCACTCCCGAGACCGGAGTCGGGGCCAGATCGTGAGCCATCAGGGCAGCAGCGCCCCGGTAGAACGCAAAGGCCGACTGCGACATGCGCCCCCAGCGAATAGGGACCAGTGACTGCACCCGGCCGGCGTTCTGCGCCTCGAGCAGCGCGATCGGATCTCGATCGAAGTTGCATCCGGTTCCCAGGTCCGAGCGAGGGCACTGCTTGCGCAGCTGCTTGCCCTGCTGCGCAAGCTCGTTGACAGATGGCCGCGGCCCGTAGAGGGCAGTGTGATCAGCCGGCATAGCAGTTCCTTTTTCCCGACGCCGAAGCAGCGTTCTCCAGAGCTCACGCTACTGCGTTGGGTTCGCCGGCCGCGCGACGTGTCCGAGTTCGGGGGTGAGAAAGGGACGACGGCTAGGGCAGGAACTTCCCGGTTGCCGCCAACAGCAGCGCGTCTATCGCCAGCAGGACGGCCACCACCACGATGAGTGCCGTGGTGATGATCCACACCGGTCTACGCGATCTGCTCAACCAGCGATGCAACCAGGCGCTGACCCTCGCGGTCGCGCCGAGTCCGTCGGCGATGCAGACCAGGACCAGCGGGGACATCGCGATCAGATACCACAGCGTCAGGCCCACCACCCGCCAGGAGGCCGGATGCCCCGATCCGGCCAGCACAGCCCCGGAGTAACCAGGATCGGCGAATGCGGCCACCGCCAAGCCGACAGCAATCGCCACGAGCATCCACAGCGGCGCCGAGCGGGCGCCGCCCTGCTTGTCCGGGCCGAGACCGGTACGTACCCGGACGATCGCCCAGACCAATAAGCCGACAGCGCTGGCAGTCTCGACCGTGACCCACGCCCATCTCGGTACCGACTGCAGCCAGTGCCGCAGGGGGCCGAGCACGGCATCGAGTGCGCTGCCCGCGGCCACGCCGAGCACCACGATCATGATCCAGTTGACTGCCGTGAACGTCAACGTGTGCCCGAACCGGGCACCGCCTGCAATGAAGGTAAGCATGATGATGGCGCCCAGCGGATCGAAACCGACCACGCCGAGCGCCGCCATCTCCGACAGATACAGAGCCATGGGACCTCTCAGCAGGCTGATACGTGAGGCTCAGTATGCGCTCTAGGACTGCTTGCCGTTCTTCGAGCCTTCCGCTCGCGTGACGACCACCGGGCAGTGCGCCTCGCGCAGTACCCGCTTACTCGTGGATCCGAGCAGTAGGCCGGTGAACCCACCGCGTCCACGAGACCCGACAACCACCAGGCCGGCATCGATCGATGCGTCGATCAACGCCTGCGACGCACTGGAATCGACGATCCTCAGCTCGACCTGCACTTCCGGATACTGGGCCTTGATATCGGCGAAGACACCCTCGATATTCTTCGTGAGCGTATCCAGGATCTCCGACATCGACTCGTCCCAGATGTCGTATTCCCACGGCGTGCCGAGCATGGCGTAATCCCAGGCGTGGATGACGACCAGCGGAACTCCACGCAGATCAGCGGCCTCGAAGGCCAGCTTCGCCGCGGCCCGGGCCTCGTTCGAATCGTCGATGCCGACCACCACCGGGCCACCCGGGTTCTCCTGCGCCTCATCGGTGATCACTGCCACCGGTCCGTGCGCGTGGGAGGCGACAGCGTCCGAGACACCGCCGAGCAGCTTCACCGAAATCGGGGCGCGTCGTCCGCGTGCTCCCACCACCACCTGCGCCGCATTCTTGGACGCCTGAGCCAGCACATAGGAGGCATAGCCCTCCACCAGTTCGGCCTTGACGTCCAGCGTCGGATGAGCTGCGCGCAGCCGCTCCAGTTCGGCATTCAACCGCTGTTGGCATCGCCGCTTGAACTGGGTCTGGTACTCGTCGGTGACCGCGGTGAAGGTACGCCCGATCTGGGGTCCCGGAATGACCATGACGATCAGCAACGGGAGCCCGCGCGCCAACGCCCGATCGGCCGCCCAGTCCACTGCCTTACGTGCGCGTTCTGAGCCATCAGTACCCACCACGATCCGGCCCGCGGTATCCAGCCGGATTCGACCTGCGCCCTGCGTCTGCTCGCTCATGATGACCTCCGCCGTCCGCGACTGCTGTGTCGCGATCTGTTCAGCAATCCTAGCGGTGGCGGCACGGCCGGACGGCAAATGACCGACATCCAGCGAGCCAGCAACCCGACATCCTATAAGTTGATGGCGTCCATGGCCAGCACAGAGTTCGTGATGAGGCCCGAAGTCACTTATAATAGCGCCTGTGAATCAGAAGGGGTTACCTCATCGGCTCATCTTCTGGGTTATTTCAGGACTTGTCGTGGCGCTGGGTATTGGCGCCGCGGTCTACACAGCCTATTTCTCTACCCATGGATTGCCGGGCGCATCAGTCGCCGGAGTATCGGTCACCGGACAGACCAAGAGTCAGCTTGCCGCCGAACTCGGCGAGCGAGCCGACCAGGTCAGTGTCACGCTGCAGATCGACGATCACAGCCGCGAACTGAGTCTGGCCGATCTCGGCATCTCCGTTGACGCACAGGCGACTGCCGATCAGGTGTTCGCCGCCAACGAGAACCTGGGCCAGCGCTACTCGGCTGTCTTCACCAAGCAGACATCCCCTGTGGTGGCGACGGTCGACGAGTCGAAGATCGACGCACTGACAGCCGAACTCGTCTCCGAATACGGTGATCCCGCCAAGGACGCGATCGTCAAGCTCGGCGATGACAACGCATCGTTCGTCATCGAGCCCGCCCAGGCCGGTACCGGCGTGGACGCCTCCGACCTGACCGCCGCAGCGGACCGGGCCGTCCAGACGCTGAGTTCCCAGACCGTCAGGCTGACGACCAGCCAGGTGGACCCCCACACCTCCACCGACCAGGCTCAGACCGTCGCGGACAAGGCGAACAAGCTGGTCGCGCTCGACGTGAACCTCACCGGGCGTGAATCGGACAGCTACCCGGCCACTGCCACTCAGAAGGCGCAGTGGATCACCATCCCCACCGCCGAGACCGGCTCGCTCAGCGAACCGGTCATCAGTCAGGAGAAGGTCGCCGCGTGGGTTCAGCAGACAGCTGACACCGCCGGGGTAGAAGTGGTCAACGGCATCCGCAACGTCAACCAGGCGGGCACCGTCGTGTCGACCCTGCAGGAGGCGCGCGACGGATGGCAGGTGAACAACGCCACCCAACTGGCCGACAACCTGGTCAATGCACTCGGCTCGGGACAGCCCTATGCCGGCTCCTTCAGCTTCGACAAGGTGGATCCGACCTACCAGGACAAGGTCATCGCCGATGGCGCCCAGAATCTCTCCTATGCGGCCGCACCGGGGGAGAGGTGGCTGGACGTCAACCTCGGCAACAACACCGTGACCGCCTACGAAGGCGCGACCGTGGCCCGCGGGCCGATCTATGTCGTGCCCGGCATGCCAGGTCTGGAGACCCCCACCGGCAAGTTCAACGTCTATCTGAAGTACCAGAGTCAGACCATGCGCGGCACCAACCTGGACGGCACCACCTACGTCGCGGAGAACATCCCGTGGGTCACCTACTTCACCGGTTCGATCGCCTTCCACGGCGCACCGTGGCGTGACTCGTTCGGTTGGAGCGGCCCGGGTGGTTCGCACGGCTGCCTCAACATGCCGGTCGCCGACGCGCAGTTCATCTACGGCTGGGCTCCGATGGGCGCTGTCGTGGTCAGCCACTACTGAGTCTTATCTGACTAGTGCCGTTACCATTCACATGGCGGATCACCGCCATGGACCGCAGGCTGGGATCCCTGGCCATCCCAGCCCTCGGGGCGTTGATCGCTGAGCCGCTGTTCGTGCTCACCGACACCGCGATGGTCGGTCACCTGGGCGAGACCGTGCTGGCCGGCATGTCGATCGGCTCGACGGTGATGCAGACCGTGATCGGCCTGTGCATCTTCCTCAGCTACACCACCACGCCGATGGTGGCACGGCGACTCGGCGCCAACGACAAGCCGGGCGCGATCCGCGCCGGTATCGATGGCATCTGGCTCGGTCTGGGCTTGGGTGTCATCCTTCTGCTGGTCGGACTGCCGCTCACCGGCACCATCACCAGCGCCTTCACCCCCGACCCCGCGGTGGCCCGGCAGGCATATCACTACATCGCGATCTGCCTGTGGGGTCTGCCGGGCATGCTCACGGTGCTCGCCGCGACCGGCCTGCTCCGCGGGTTGCAGGACACCCGCACCCCGCTGGCAGTCGCGGCCGGTGGCGCCGTGGTCAATGTGATCCTGAACTGGCTGTTCATCTATCCGTTCGGCCTGGGAATCGCCGGTTCCGCGCTCGGCACGGCCATCACCCAGACCCTGATGGCCCTGGTCTATGCGGCGGTCGCAGTTCGTGCCGCCCGGGCTAACGAGGTCTCCTTGAGGCCCGGTATCGGTTCTCCCGGCCACGCCTTCATGGTCTCCTCGCTGATGCTGTTGCGCACCGCCACGTTGCGTATCGTGCTGGTCGTGCTGGTCTGGGCCGCCGCCCGGCTGGGCACCTCGGAACTTGCCGCGCTGCAGGTGACGATGGCGGTCTACATGCTGCTGGTCAACACGATGGACGCGCTGGCCATCGCCGCGCAGGCCATGATCGGCCATGACCTCGGCGCCGGCGACAGCGTAGGCGTCCGGCAGCAACTCAACCGGATCGCCGGCTGGGGGATTCTCGTCGGGGTGGTCCTGGGGATCGCGGTCGCCGTCGTTTCCCCGGTAGTCGGAGCGGTGTTCACCCCGGACGCCTCGGTGCGCGCCCTGCTGCCGGTCAGCTTCATCATGATGGCTGTCTTCCTGCCGATGTGTGGAGTGCTCTTCGTGCTCGACGGGGTGCTCATCGGCGCCGGGGACGTGCGCTACCTGGCGCTGGCGGGGCTGTGGCCGCTGGTGAGCTTCGCTGCAGCGATCGGCGCCATGATGTGGATCCGGCCGGTGGGAATCGCCGCCATGGTCTGGCTGTGGCTCTGCTACTACGGGGCCTTCATGACCGCGCGTCTGCTGGTGCTCCTGCTGCGCGCCCGGACCAGCGCATGGCTGGTCACCGGACACGACCGATAGCTAGACTGGCGGTCACATCACGAGAAGGGCCCGCTGAATGACAGAGATGTCCGGGGGCGCAGGCGAGCAACCGGTGCAGCGGGTCAGCGAGGCCGCCGTCATGACGGTCCGGACTGGATCCAATTCCCGGCCCAAACGCTCGCCACGTTATGCACTGGTCACCATCGGCGCGGTCTGCGCTCAGATCTCCGCCGGCATCGTGTTGAGCGGTCTATCGATGTTCATCGACAGGATCCGCGCCGACTTGTGGCCGGACGGCCAGACGAGCCGGGCGCAAGTACAGAGTGTCTATACGGTGCTGCTGCTGGTCGCGATCGCGATGATGCCCATCGCCGGACGCCTGATCGGCAGGTGGGGCGGCCGCCGGCTGCTCCTGATCGGCGGCACGATCAGCTCCTTGGGACTGGCCGCGATGTCGACAGCACAGGGCATGGGCGGGCTGTATGCCTTCGCGATCATCACCGGCCTGGGATTCGGGATGTCGGTGAACTATGTGCCGGTCATCCTGGTGAACAGCTGGTTCCACAAGCACAAGGGCGTCATCATGGGCGTCACGGTCGCAGGTACCGGTCTGGGTGGCATTCTGTCCTCGCTCGTGTTCACCAATACCAATCAGCCGGTCAGCGAAGGTGGCCTCGGCTGGCGCGCCTCCATGCTCATCGGCGCGGGACTCTACGCATTCTTCTGTCTGGTGCCCGCCTGGTTGCTGGTGGTGAACAAGCCCTCCGACGTGGGGCTGCCGATTTACGGCAAGGCCGCTGTCGGGGTGGACGTCGCCACCGTGCGGGTAGGCGAGGTTCCGGTCGAACAGGTGCCCGGTCTGCGGCTCGGGCAAGCACTGCGCAGCGGCTGGTTCTGGCTGTTGTACGCCATGGTCACATTGCTCGGCGTGTTCTGCGCGATGGGCCAGATCACCCAACCCTTCTTCATCAATCAGCAGACCTATCCCGGTTCCGGTATGACCCCCGGGCTGGCCGGAACCCTGATGACCACGCAGATGGTCGGCCTGATCATGGCCAAACCGGTGCTCGGCTGGCTGATCGAAGCCATCGGGATGGTCAAAGCAATGATCATCCTGATGGCGATCCACGGTGTCGCCGGCTACCTGCTCGGCACCATCGTCTACCCCGCGTCGGGCTGGATCTTCCTGGTGATCGGTCTTGTCGGAGCGGGGTTCGCGGTGGGTTCCCTGACCCCGCCACTGGCCTGCGGTTTGGCCTTCGGGCAGCGCGACTACGCGTCCATCTACGGGGTGCTGGGTTCGGCATATGCGCTCGGCCTGGCCATCGGTTCGGTGCTGTGGAGCATCGCCGGGACGATCGCCGCCGATCCGGATCAGCCGTGGCAGCTCTACCGCGAAGCCATGAAATGGTGCTGGCTGCTCAGCATCGTGATCATCACCGGTTACCTGTTCGCGATCCGCGGCGGCCGGCGCGCCCAGTGCAGGCTGCAATCCGAGTTGACCCTGAACTGACCACAAAAGGCCCGCAGGCTGCTCTGATCGGGAGCCTGTGACGGTAGCCTTTTGGTTCGTGGTCACTGGAAACGAAGCCAGCTGATGCCCGCGACCGTGGTGCGCGAGACCTCGCGGACGCACCGACTGCGCTGGTCCGCCCTCGCCGTTCTGGCGCTGGGTCTGTTCATCGCGAGCCTCGACAACACGATCCTCAACGTCGCGTTGCCCACGCTGGCCCGCGAACTGCATGCGTCCACCGACCAGCTGCAGTGGACGGTGGACGCGTACCAGATCACCTACGCCGGCCTGCTGCTGGTCGCCGGCGGGCTGGTGGACCGCTGGGGCAGATCCCGCACATTCCTGGTCGGAACCGCGGTCTTCGGCAGCTTCTCCCTGATGGCCGGGCTGGTCGGCACCACCGGCCTACTGATCAGTGCGCGTGCCCTGATGGGTGTCGGGGCGGCCCTGTTGGCTCCCTCGACGCTGGCGCTGGTCTCGTCGCTGTTCTCCGACCCGAAAGAACGCACCGTGGCCTTCGCCTTGTGGTCGGGGGCGAACGGAGCCGGGGGAGCGGTCGGGCCGTTGCTCTCGGGGGTCCTGCTGGAACACTTCAGCTGGGGTTCGATCTTCCTCATCAACGTGCCGCTTGCGGTCGGCATCGTGGTATTCGGGTTCTTCGTGCTGCCACACAGCCGCCCACGTCCGGTGGCAGGTGGTGTGGACTACCTGGGTGCGGTGCTGTCGACGGTGGCGCTCGCGCTGATCTGCTGGGCGGTGATCTCGGCGCCCGGGCTGGGCGCAGGCAATGTGCTGGTCATCGGGGCGGCCATCGGCGGGCTGAGTCTGCTCGCTGCGTTCATCTACTGGGAATCGCGGGTGCCGGCACCATTGCTGCGGCTCTCGCTGTTCAAGATCCGCACCTTCAGCGTGGCTGTCGGAGTATCCGGCCTGGTGACCGCGGCCGGCGCCGGTGCACTGTTCGTGTTGACCCAGTATCTTCAGTTCATCCTCGACTACACCCCCATGCAGACCGGGATCCGAGTCCTGCCGATCGCTGTTGCGATGCTCGTTGGCGCCGTCTCGGCGCCACGCTTCATCGACCTGGTGCAGCTCAAGGTCACTGTGCTGATCGGACTGCTGTGCGTCGGGATCGGCTATGGCTGGCTGGCGACCACCAGCGACAGTTCGGCCTTCGGTCATCTGCTTCCCGGTGTCGTGCTCTTCGGCCTCGGCGCGGGTCTCCTGGTTCCGGCAGCGACCCAGGCCGTGATGGACGCGCTGCCACCCGATGCGACCGGCGCCGGCTCGGCCACCAACACCGCACTGATGCAGGTCGGCAGCGCCTTGGGAGTCGCAGTGATCGGATCACTGTTGGCTGCCCGCTACCGCGGGGTGATGATGTCGAGCTCGATCTGGGACCAGCTCGGTGACCTCCAATCGGTCGCGCTGGAATCCGTCGCGGGTGCAGCGCGGGTGGCCGAGCAGCTGACCGCAGAGTTGGGCGCCCAGTTGAACCAACTGGCCGGGCACGCATTCGTGGCCGGCATGCAGATCTCCCTGCTGGTGTGCACCATCGCGGTCTTTGCGGCGCTGATCGCGGTGTTCGTGCTGTACCCGCGCGACCGCCGCTTCTAGCTGGTGCGCTATAGTCACGACTGAGCAATATTGAACGTGCCCGGGGTCGGTGAAAGTCCGAACCGGCGGTGATAGTCCGCGACCCGCAGGTCGTCCACATGGATGGCAGGCGGTTGAACCGGTGGGATTCCGGTACCGACGGTTAGAGTCCGGATGGGAGGTGCACGTCGCGCTTGGCAGGCGCGTCCGGCGTCCTTGAGGCGCTCGATTCTCAGCGGCTGCCGCGCGTCGACCCCCGGCATGATGACCGGGGAGGGGTTGAGACGCGGCATGGACATCCGCCTACGGCACACACCGTTGCCTTTGCGGATTGCCGCGCCCATCGTTGCGGGGTTGGTCTTCCTCCTGGCGTGGTGGTTGGTCACCAGCTTCGGATCGATTCCCGCGACGCTGCTGCCCAGTCCTGGCACCGTCGTCGGACGTCTCGGCAGAGAGCTGGCGTCCGGACGGCTGTGGGCCCCCATTGGTGTGACGATCACGGAGGCGGCCGCCGGCTGCCTGCTGGCTTCTGTCATCGCCTTGCCGACCGCCTATCTCATCGCCCATGTGCGACTTGCCGAGGCGACCCTGGCCCCCTACCTCGCGGCCTCGCAGGCCATTCCGGCAGTGGCATTGGCACCGCTGCTGGTGATCTGGGTGGGGTACGGCATGCGACCGGTCGTCCTGCTGTGTTCGGTCATGGTCTTCTTCCCGATGGTGCTGTCGACCGTGCTCGGTCTGCGCAGCATCGACCGGGAGGTCTTGGACGCGGCGCGGGTCGATGGGGCAGCAGGCGCGCAGATGGCCAGGTGGATCGAGTGGCCACTCGCCCTGCCCGCCACGTTGACCGGCGTGCGCAATGGTTTCACGCTGTCGATCACCGGCGCCGTTGTCGGCGAGCTCGTGATGGGCGGCAACGGACTGGGGCAACGGCTCGCCGTACAGTCCCAGTCGAGTGACACCACCGGCCTGTTCACCACCCTCATCGTGCTGTGTGTTCTGGCGATCGCCATCTATCTCGGCATGACGTTCATCGAATGGCTGGTCAACCCGTTTGCATCCAGTCCCCGCTGGTACCGCCTCACCCATCCGCACCACGAGAAATAGGAGACCACCACCATGCAATCCATGACACGCCGCACCCTGCTCGGCTCAGCCCTGCTGGCCGGGCTGGCAGCCTGCGCTCGTCCATCGGACGGATCGAGTCCGGCCACCACGGGCTCGGACGGGGGGAGCGCGGCCGCGGCGCTGACCCTCGGGCTGACCTATGTCCCCGATATCCAGTTCGCGCCGGCCTATGTCGCCGACAAGCTCGGCTGGTTCACCGAGGAGGGCGTGTCGGTGACGCTGCGCCACCACGGCGCCAATGAGAGCCTGCTCGGTGCGCTCCAAACCGGCGACGAGCAGGTGGTCTTCGCGGGCGGTGGCGAGATGCTGCAAGGTCGCAGCGAGGGCGTTACCGTCCGCAACTTCGCGACCGCCTACCAGACCTATCCGGCCACCATCATCGTGCCGGCAGACTCGCCGATTCAGTCGTTCGCCGACCTGCGTGGTCACAGCGTCGGACTGCCCGGCGAGTACGGGGAGAACTGGTTCTACCTGCTGGCTGTGCTCGCCCAGAGCGGGCTCAGCCGCGACGACATCGACGTGGCCTCCATCGGCTACACCCAGTTCGCGGCGCTCAGCGGCGGCAAAGTGGACGCGGTAGTCGGCTTCTTGAACAACGAGGTCGTCCGCTTCAACGAGGCCGGCTTCGCAGTACGCACGATCAGCCTCGACGATCCGCCACTGGTCAGCGCCGGTCTGGGAGCGACGGACGCCACCATCGCTGAACGGCCGGCAGATCTGGTCGGGCTGCTGACAGCGCTGACCAGGGGAGCGGAGCTGTGTGCGTCCGACCCCGAACAGGCCGTCCAGCTGTCTGTCGACTACGTGCCGACCCTGGCGGAGCCCGACCAACAGGCCCATGCGCTGGCCGTGTTGAAGGCGACCACCGAACTCTACGGTGGGCAGTTCGGAGTTCAGAATCCAGGGCGCTGGGAGGCGATGGCAGGCTTCTTCGCCGACTCCGGCCTGGTGTCGTCCCCCGTCCCCGCCGGCGACGCCTACACCACCCAAATCGTGGCCCGCTGATGGGCGGGCGGGTAGCCTGGTGTGCGCCGATCCGAAAGGGGACACATCGATGACTGATCATCCCGCCTATCAGCTGGAAACCCTGGCAGTCCACGCTGGGCAAGAAGAATCCGACTCCGCCACCAACGCTCGCGCGGTGCCGATCTACCAGACTGTTGCTTACACCTTCGATGACTCGCAGCACGCCGCCGACCTGTTCGCGCTGGCGGTTCCGGGCAACATCTACAGTCGTCTGATGAACCCCACCACGGGGGTCTACGAGGCGCGGATCGCGGCGATGGAGGGGGGCATCGGTGCGCTGGCCACCGCCACCGGGGCAGCTGCTGTCACCTATGCGGTACTCAATGTGACCGGCGCGGGCGACAACATCGTCGCGTTGTCGACGCTGTACGGTGGCACGTTCGCGCTGTTCATGCACACCCTCAAGCAGTTCGGCATCGAGTGCCGGCTGATCGATCCCGACCGGCCCGAAGACCTGCCCGGACTCGTCGACGAGCGCACCCGGCTGGTCTTCGGCGAGACGATCTGCAACCCGAAGCTGAACGTGGTCGACATCGATGCGTGGGCCGAGGCCAGTCACGCGCTGGGACTGCCCTTCATCATCGACAGCACCGTGGCCACCCCGTATCTGTGCCGCCCTATCGAGCACGGCGCAGACGTCGTGGTGCATTCGACCACCAAGTACATGGGCGGCCACGGCACCTCGATGGGTGGTGCCATCGTGGACGCCGGGAACTTCGACTGGGCGGCCCACGCCGACCGCTTCCCCATGATGGCCACGCCCGACGCCTCCTACCACGATGTCGTGTGGACCGACGCGGCCGGCCCGGCCGCCTACATCACCAGGGCCCGTACCGTCTTGATGCGCAATACCGGGGCCACGCTGTCGCCGATGAATGCCTGGATCATCCTGCAGGGCATCGAAAGCCTGCATGTGCGGATGGACCGGCACTGCCAGAACGCTGCACAGGTCGCCGACTACCTGCGCGCTCACCCACTGGTCGCCTGGGTGAACTACCCGGGTTTCGACGACAACCCCTACCACGAGATCGCCGATCGAGTGTTGACGGGCAAGGGCTATGGCGGCCTGGTGAGCTTCGGGCTGCGGGCCGGACGTGAGGCCGGCAGCGCCTTCGTCGAGGCACTGCAGCTGTTCAGTCACCTGGCCAACATCGGGGACGCCAAGTCGCTGGTGATCCACAATGCCTCCACGACGCACTCGCAGCTCAACGACGAGGAACTCGCGGCCGCCGGTGTCGCCCCCGAGATGGTGCGACTGTCGGTCGGCATCGAGAATGTCGATGACATCATCGCCGACCTCGAGCAGGCTCTGGACAAGACCGCTGAGTGATGCCCACCAGTAATGACAGTCTCGGCATCGTCGAGACGAAGCAGGTCACGTTGTTCGATGCGGGCAATCCGCTGACGCTGGTGTGCGGCGACCAGCTGAACGAGGTGGTGATTGCCTACGAGACGTACGGAACGCTCAATGCGGACGCCAGCAATGCGATCTACATCTGCCATGCCCTGACCGGCGACGCGCACGCGGCGGGCTGGCACGAAGGAGACAAGCACCCGGGCTGGTGGGACACCATGATCGGCCCGGGCAAGGCGATCGACACCAACCGCTGGTTCGTCATCTCGTCCAATCTGCTCGGCGGCTGTCAGGGCAGCACCGGGCCGGGTTCGATCAACCCGGCAACGGGCAAGCCCTGGGGGCTCGACTTTCCGTTGCTCGATATGAGCGATTTCGTCACCGTGCACCGGGCGCTCATCGCACGCCTGGGGGTGCGCCGGCTGCATGCGGTGGTCGGCGGATCGATGGGCGGGATGCAGGCTCTGCAATGGTCGCTGTCGTACCCGGGAGATCTCGACAATTCGGTGATCATCGCCGCGTCCAGCCGATTGACCGCGCAGAACATCGCCTTCTCGGCGGTGGGACGCGAGGCCATCATCCGCGACGAGAACTTCCAGGGCGGCCGCTTCGCCGAGAACGGCGCCAACCCGGATGTCGGGCTCTCGATCGCGCGCATGATGGCGCACATCACCTACACCTCGGAAGAGGGCTTCCAGTCGAAATTCGGGCGCAAACCGCAGTTCGACGAATCCGAACCAGGCTTCGGCGTGGACTTCGCCGTCGAGGGCTATCTGGAACACCAGGGCGAGACCTTCCTCACCAGGTTCGACGCGCTCAGCTACCTCTATCTCACCCGGGTGATGGACTACTTCGATCCCTTCGCGGCACGATCCGCTCTCGACGCGGTGCGGGCCGACCCGGTGCGCTACCTCGTGATGAGTTTCGACACCGACTGGCGGTTCTCGACCGCGCACAGCCAGCAGATCGTCCGGCAGCTGGCGGCCGCCGAACTGCCGGTGACCTTCCGCGACATTCGCTCGCCGTGGGGCCATGATTCCTTCCTGTTGAAGATCGATCCGTATCTGGCCACGGTGAAAGCATTCTTGGAGGCCCATACCGACTATGAGGGCACAGCGTGGGGGCGAGCATGAGTCAGTCGATGCAGTTGCGTGATGACCTGGCGGTGATCGCCCGCAACATCCCGGCCGGGTCTCGGGTACTCGACCTGGGTTGTGGCGACGGAGAGCTGCTCAGCTGGCTGATTCGCCGCCGCGCCTGCACCGGCACCGGGGTCGAACGCGGTCCCGATGAGGTGCTCGGCGCGATCAAGCGGGGGGTTCCGCTGATCGAGCTCGACATCGACAGCCAGCTCGGCATGTTCGCGCCCGACTCGTACGACGTGGTCGTGCTCAGCCGCACCTTGCAGGCCGTGCTGCGGCCCGATCTCGTGCTGGCGGCGATGCGCAAGATCGCGCCCCGGCAGATCGTCACCATGCCGAATTTCGGATACTGGCGCCACCGGCTGAGGCTCCTGAACGGCCACATGCCACGATCCAGGGATCTGCCGTACAGCTGGTATGCGACACCCAACCTGCACCATGCGACCCTGGTCGATCTGGAGCCGCTGTTCCAGGAGGTCGATCTGAAACTGGAGAGGCGCATCACCCTGTCGCCGCATGGACGCCCGCGCGCCCTCGGCCAACTCGGAGCGAACCTGATGGCCGGTTCAGCGATCTACGTGCTGGTTCGCGCGGATCAGGATCCCGCCGAACTCTAGCCGCCCACCGGCTGGGAGCCGAGGGCTGCCAGGAGCCGGTTCATCGGCCCGCGGCTGTTGTGGTCCTCGGCCAGCCGGCGGCAGCGCTCTTGATCGGCGCGTCCGGGATACAGCTGGTCATCGAGCTCCGGCAGGTCCACGTCGGCGGTGGCGACGACCCGGCGGGCGCGCTGTAGATAGTCATCGGCCTGCCCGATGCTCAGCCGCAACTTCGCCGACATGCGCGACGACGGATCGGCCGCCGCCGCGATGATGGCGTCCAGATCGCCATAGCTGTTCAACAGTGCGGCGGCGGTCTTCTCGCCGATGCCGGCGATCCCGGGCAGACCGTCGGAGGGATCGCCGCGCAACGTCGCCAGATCTGCGTACTGATCGCCGCGCAGCCCGTACCTGTTCTGCAGCCAGGCATCGTCCACCAACTCGTGTTTGGCGACACCACGAGCGATGTATGCGACCTGAATCCGGTCGGCCACCAGCTGGAACAGATCGCGGTCCCCGCTGACCACGACAGCGCGTCGGCCTCTGGCCGCCGCACGACGGGCCAAAGTGCCGCAGATATCGTCGGCCTCGTATCCGGATGCGCCCGCCTGGCAGATACCCGCGGCATCCAGGCAGTCCAGAATCCACGGCACCTGTCGGGCGAGTTCATCGTCGATCTGCTCGGCGTCGGCCGGCTCGGCAGTCGACACCCGATGGGTCTTGTAGCTCGGCACCAGGTCAACCCGCCAAGACGGACGCCAATCGTCGTCACGGCAGCAGACCACCGCTGCGGGCTGATACTGATCGATCAGCCGGGCCAGCATGTCGAGCATGCCGTGCAGAGCGTTGACCGGGCGCCCCTGCTGATCCCTGAGAGTGGTCGGAACACCGTAGTACGCGCGGAAGTACAGCGTCGCAGTATCCACGATGAGGCTGAGCGCGTCAGTCATCCCCCTATGGTGCCACCATGACTGCATGGAGCAAACAGACGAGCAGATACTTGCCTTGCTGTCGCGTGATGGGCGCATGTCGTTCACCGAGCTGGGGCGCAAGGTCGGGCTGTCGACGTCTGCTACGCAGCAACGTGTGCGCAGGCTGGAACAGCGGGGGATCATCACCGGCTACCGAGCGGACGTGGACGCCGCGAAGGTCGGGCGTCCACTGACGGCCTTCATCGAAATCCAGCCGCTGTCGGCGGCAGTGGCCGACAGCGCCCCGGGCTATCTGGCCAGCCTTCCGCAGATCACCTCCTGCTACTCGGTGGCTGGTAATGCCAGCTACCTGTGTCTGGCGCAGGTGGGCTCGGCCGAGGAACTCGACGGCCTGCTGAACCTCATCCGGCGTGAGCTGTCGGTACGCACGGTGACCACGATCGTCTTGCGGACGGCTTTTCGTCACCGTCCTTTGGTAGAGGAAACTCCACACGGCCAGCAGCCGCCGGGGGCCGATGGCTAGACTGCGGAGCATGGCGCAACGCTCCGAATCCCTCGATCACGTCCTGGTGATCACGCCGACGTACAACGAAGCCGAGAACATCGAATCCATCATTGGCAGACTGCGCGCTGCAGTCCCGAACGCGTACTGCCTGATTGCCGACGACAACTCTCCCGATGGCACCGGCGCCATCGCCGACCGGATGGCTGCACAGGACAAGCACATCCATGTACTCCACCGAGCAGGCAAAGAAGGCCTCGCCGCCGCCTATCTTGCAGGTTTCAAGTGGGGCTTGGAGCGCGGCTTCGATGTCATAGCCGAGATGGACGCCGATGGCTCGCATCAACCCGAGCTGCTGCCCGCCATGCTGCAGGCTCTGCGTGACAAGAACGCCGACATGGTCAAGGGTTCGCGCTGGATGCGTGGTGGCTCAACCGATCAGGGCCGATCACGGGAGATGCTCAGCAGGCTCGCCAATATCTGGATCCAGGTCGCCATGGATCTGCCCGTGCACGACGCGACCGGTGGCTTCAACGTCTTCCGGGCATCGATTCTCCGCAAGATCGACCTCGACGATGTGGCTTCGAAGGGATACACCTTCCAGATCGACATGACACGTCGGGTGATCGAGGCCGGCGGCACGGTTGCCGAGGTGCCGATCTACTTCCCCGACCGCGAACACGGCCTGTCGAAGATGAGCGGATCGATCATCACCGAGGCGCTGATCAGCACCGGCCGGTGGGGGATCGAGAAGCGGACTCAGCAGCTGAAGAACGTCGGGCACAAGCTCGCGGACGAGTTCGAGAGCTTCAACTCACGCGACCACTAGCATCCCCGGAAGCAGGCAAAGAACCCGAACCAACAACGAAGTCGGTTCGGGTTCTTATGCCAGTCACCTACTGATCGGTTCAGATCCGCCCATCAGTAGTGGGGGGTCTTGCGAACCTCTTCCAACCGTTCGGCCAGCAACTCTTCGAGTTCGGGGATGGAACGGCGCTCCAGCAGCATGTCCCAGTGGGTGCGCGGGGGCTTCTCGTTCTTTTCCTCGGGCGGCGTGCCGTCGCTACGCTCGCCCATCGCTCCACAGCGCGGGCATTCCCACTCGGCGGGCAGATCCGCTTCGACGGAGAATGTCACCTCGAAGTGGTGACCATTGGTGCAGTCAAATCCCAGAACACGACGGCCAGCGAAATCGATGCCTTCCTCGTCCTCAAAGCTCTTGGCCCCCAAGCCCATTCCTCGCAGTGCACGATCAGCCATCCAGACCAGCCTCCCTTCGCTTCGTCGTCAGCTATAACAACCAGAGCACCACAGTTTCTTCCGGTGTGCGTTCAAAACCCACATCATCAGTCTGCCCACAGACCCCGCCTCTTGGCTACATCCCGCAGTAGTCCGATGCGATCACTGATCAACCCATCAATACCCAGGTCGATCAAATCGTCCATCTCGGCGGCTTCGTTGATCGTCCAGATGTGGATCCGCAGACCGTGCGCGCGGGCGGCGGTTATCAGCCGGGGGGTGAGTACGCGCACCGACCGGCCACCGATCGTCTGGGTGACCGGAATCTGGAAAGCCTGCCCACCCAGGGAGATCAGGCGGGGCAGCATCGGGACGAAAGCGCTCAGGGCGACCGCGGGCGCCGTGAGGCCGGTCGCGACCGAGGGCATCAGCTTCCGGAAGCGGTGCAGCCGAAGCCAGCTGAACGAGGAGACACAGACCCGGTCCTGGGCCTGGTGCCGTTGCAGCGTTCTCACCAGTGGCGCGATCGCGCCCGGTGCCTTGATGTCGATGTTCAGGCGCGCGACGGGAAACGACTCGAGCACCTCGTCGAGGGTGGGGATCTGATCGATGCCGCCGATACGGGCCTCGCGCACCTGGCGGAAACTCATCGCGGCGAGCGTGCCGCTGGCGTCGGTCACGCGGTCGAGGACCTGATCATGGAAGGCCACCAGGTGACCGTCAGAGGTGGCGTGCACGTCCGTCTCGAGATAGCGGTAGCCCGCCTCCACCGCGCGCCCGAACGCGTACAGACTGTTCTCGCGAGGTGCGTCCTTCTCGTCGAGGTAGCCGCCCCGATGCGCCATCAATGCGAACGGTTCATCGAAGTACGGATAGCTGCCGGCGGGACGATTCACGTGGCAAGTCTAGGTGCTGACCGTCAGCTGACCCCGGGCAGATACTCCAGGACTCCGGCCGCCCAATCCGGCATCCAAGCCGGTATGCCGATGATCGCCAGCGAGGCCCACCAGAGGAGTCCGGCCACGCCGACCACCGCCACCCAGAAGAAGCGCCGCTGGTTCACCGGCCAGCAGACGTAGACGCGTACATAACGCAGCAGCCACCTGTTGACCGATTTGGCCCAGAGGAACTCGCTCGACAAGACGGCCAGCCCGGCCAGGAAGAGTGGGATGCCGCCCGGCCCGGGCAACCAGCCGGTCAGCGGGGCGGCAATGATGAGCGCGAAGCCGAAAATGGCCACCGCAAGGCGAAACCAATAGCGACCTGTCGGTGTGGACTTGAGCCGGACACGCCATCCCAGCTTGTCGGGAACCTCATAGTCCACCCGGGTAGCCCCGCCGACCCGCGCCGGCCGGGGCGGACAATCCACCGGCTGCACCATGCATCCACTTTGCCACATCGGCCCCGCCAGCCGAAGCCCGGATGAGCTACGGTCGCCGGCGGTCTACACTTGCCGGGTGTCCGAAGTCCTGTCCATCCAGTCAGCTGTCTCCTACGGTTTCGCCGGCAATTCGGTTGCCGTCTTCGCGCTACGGCGCGCAGGCATCGATGTCTGGCCCGTCTTCACGGTGAACTTCTCCAACCACACCGGCTACGGCGCCTGGCGTGGTTCGGTGATGACCACCGATCAGGTCGCCGAGGTCGTCACGGGCGTCGATGACCGCGGGGCACTGGCGAATGTGGACGCCGTGCTGTCGGGCTATCAGGGGGCCCCGGACATGGGCAGGGCGATCCTGGAGGCCGTCGCACTGACCCGCGAGCGCAACCCGCAGGCCATCTACTGCTGCGACCCAGTGATGGGCGACGTGGGTCGCGGCTTCTACGCGGCCCCAGGCATCCCCGAGTTCATGCGAGACCAGGTCGTCAGCCAGGCGACCATCATGACGCCCAACCTGTTCGAACTGGAGTACCTGACCGAACGCACCACCTCGACCATCGCCGATGTGGTGGAGGCGACGGCCGCGCTGCGGGCTCGCGGCCCGCAGACTGTGCTGGTGACCTCGGTCGTCGGGCTCGATGCCGACAGTTCGGGTATGCGGATGATCGCGCAGAACGCCACCGAGACCTGGCAGGTGACCACGCCGCTGATCGATCGCACCTTCACGGGTTCCGGTGATCTGACCACCGCGGTGCTGTTGGCCAATGTGCTCCAGGGCGCTGATCTGGGCACCGCCTTATCGAACACGGCTTCGGCGGTCTACGGAGTTCTTGCCCGAACCGACGAATTGGGGCGCAGCGAGCTGGCCCTCGTCCAGGCTCAGGACGAGATCATCGCGCCGCGCCGGCGCTTCGAGGCCACCCGGATCTAGGCGATCGGCACCGGGATCAGCCGAAGAACTGCGTGATCTCGGCGCCCAGGTTGTTGAGCCGGGTCGGCAGATCCTCGTAGCCGCGGTTGATCACATAGACATCACGCAGCACCGACTCACCGCGGGCGGCGAGCATGGCCAGCAGGATGCAGACCGCCGGACGCAGCGCCGGCGGAGAGACCATGTCCCGGGCCCGCCAGGCCGTGGGTCCAATGACATTCAGCCGATGCGGATCGAGCAACTGCACATTGGCACCGAGTTTGGTCAGTTCCAGCAGGTGGATGGCGCGGTTCTCATAGACCCAGTCATGAATGAGCGTCTGGCCGTCCGCCGTCGCAGCAATGACAGCGAAGAACGGCAGGTTGTCGATATTGAGACCCGGGAAAGGCATCGGGTGGATCTTGTCCTCGTGGGCGTGCAGCTGAGAGGGCTTGACCGTGATATCGACCAGCCGAGTGAAGTCGTTGCCCGAACGGTATTCCTGCCCGATCGAGAACCGCAGGCCCATCTCGTGCAGGATCGCCAGCTCGATCTCCAGGAATTCGATCGGGGCGCGGGTGATGGTCAGTTCGGAATGGGTCACGACGGCCGCGGTGATCAGGCTCATCGCCTCGATCGGGTCCTCCGAGATGGTGTAGGTGACATCCTTGTTGAGCTCCGCCTGGCCCTTGATGCGCAGGGTGGTCGTCCCGATGCCTTCGATCTCGACGCCCAGCATCATGAGGAAGACACACAGATCTTGCACCATGTAGTTGGGGGAGGCGTTGCGCAGCACCGTCTCGCCGGGCGTCATGGCGGCGGCCATCAGGGCGTTTTCGGTGACGGTGTCACCACGTTCGGTAAGCACGATGGTGTGCTGAGGATGCGAATGCAGCGCGGTCGCGTTGTAGTAGCCCTCGGTGGCAATGACATCGAGGCCGAAGGCGTGCAGCGCCTGCATGTGCGGCTCGACGGTGCGGGCACCCAGCTGGCAGCCGCCGGCGTAGGGCAACCTGAAGGAGTCCGCCAGGTGCATCAGGGGCCCGAGGAACATGATGATGCTGCGGGTACGACGGGCGGCCGAGACATCCATATTGGCCAGATCGAGCACCTCGGGACGCACGATCGTCAGATCGGCCTCGTCGGACGACCAGGTGACCTGCACGCCGATGCTCTGCAGCACTTCGATGAGCCGGTTGACCTCTTCGATATGCGCAATGCCACGCAACCGGGTGCGGCCGCGATTCAGCAGACTGGCGCACAGCAGGGCCACGGCCGCGTTCTTCGACGAACGGGTCGTGATGGATCCGTGCAGCGCGGTCTCACCGGTGATGGACAGATTCATCGCATTGCGGCCGCCCGGCACGATCAGCGGGGACTCGAGGGCCTGAGCGATACGGTTGATCATCTCGAGCGACAGGTTCTGATTGCCCGACTCGATCCGATGGATCGCGCTCTGACTCGTGCTGAGCAGAGACGCAAGTTCATGTTGGGTGAGGCCACGCTGTTTGCGAGCGTCCCGCACGAGCCGGCCGATGCTGGCTGCGGTGGTCAACTGAGTCACCCCGGCAGGATAACTCACATGTGAGATTGATGTAAAGCGAACTCCGAATTCCCGCGAGAGCTGACCCGCTGGGGTCTCCGACCGGCCCGTGATGCGGGCCCGGACGCGCCTGTTCGCCGCTGGCGGAAGGCATCGTCGGCTCGCAACATGGCAGCCGGTCAGGACATATAGACTCAGCAGACATGAGCTCACATTTCGACGTCGTCGTCCTCGGTGCCGGGCCGGGCGGGTATGTAGCCGCAATCCGCGCTGCGCAACTGGGTCTGAAAACTGCAGTCATTGAGAAGCAATGGTGGGGAGGCGTCTGCCTCAACGTCGGCTGTATTCCGACCAAGTCGTTGCTGCGCAACGCCGAAATCGCCAACATCGTGCTCCGGGACGCTTCGACCTTCGGTATCTCCGGCGACAACATCTCGTTCGACTACGGTAAGGCGTTCAGCCGCAGCCGGTCGGTCTCCGACCGGATGGTCAAAGGCGTCCACTTCTTGATGAAGAAGAACAAGATCACCGAGCTTAACGGCTGGGGCAGCTTCGTCGATGCCAAGACCGTCGCCGTGACCGCCGACGACGGGTCGGTCGACAACGTCACCTTCGACAACTGCATCATCGCCGCCGGCGCCACGGCAAAGCTGCTGCCCGGCACCCAGAAATCGGCCAATGTGCTCACCTATCAAGAGCTGATCTTGTCCGAGCAGCTCCCGTCGTCCATCATCATCGGTGGTTCCGGAGCCATCGGCACCGAATTCGCCTACGTGCTCAACGCCTACGGTGTCGACGTCACCGTCGTCGAGTATCTCGACCGCATGGTTCCCACCGAGGACGCGGAAGTCAGCGCCGAGCTCGCCAAGGCATACCGCAAGCTCGGCATCAAGGTGCTCACCAGCACCGCGGTGAAGTCGGTCGTGGACACCGGTTCCGGCGTTCAGGTCACCATCGAGCCGGCCAAGGGTGGCGAGCAGCAGGTGCTGACCGCCGACAAGATGCTGCAGGCCATGGGCTTCGCTCCCCGGATCGAGGGCTACGGTCTCGACAAGACCGGCGTGCAGCTCACCCAGCGCGGCGCCATCGAGATCGACGACTACTGCCGCACCAACGTTGCCGGCATCTACGCGATCGGCGACGTCACCGCGAAGATGATGCTGGCCCACACCGCCGAAGCTCAGGGTGTCGTGGCTGCCGAGACCATCGCAGGTGCCGAGACCATGCCGGTGAACTACGCGATGATCCCGCGCGCAACCTACTGCCAGCCGCAGATCGGCACCTTCGGACTATCCGAACAGCAAGCCAAGGACGCCGGCTACGAGATCAAGGTCTCCAAGTTCCCCTTCTCGGCCAACGGCAAGGCCTGGGGGCTGGGACATGCTGTCGGCTTCGTGAAGCTCATCACCGAGGCCCAGTACAACGAGATCCTCGGCCTGACGATGATCGGTCCCGATGTCACCGAACTGCTGCCTGAGCTTCAGCTCGCTCAGCAGTGGGATCTGACCGCTGATGAGGTGGCCCGCGTCGTGCACGCGCATCCGACGCTGTCGGAGGCATTGAAGGAAGTCGTGGAAGGCGCTGCCGGCCACATGATCAATCTTTGATCGCAGGTCCAGATCAACTTCGGCCCGGCCAGGGCGATTCCGCTGTGGCCGGGCTGTCGTTCGATCTCGGCCGATACGCCGGTCACGGTTGCATTGCGATCGGCCCAGTTGACCTGAGACGATTGCTCGCCGCCGATGGGAGCGTAATAGTCTACGATGCACGACGCATAGTCAGACATTCTTTGAGAGAGGTTCTTTATGAAGCGCAGTCTTGCCGCAATTGCGGCAGCCACGCTGTCGCTGTCGCTACTTGCCGGTTGTGGTGGCGGTTCCAGCTCGTCCGACAGCGATGTCATCAAGGTTGGGATCAACTACGAGCTTTCCGGGGCGGTCGCCACCTACGGCGATGCCAGCGTCAAGGGCATCGAAATGGCCTTCGACGAGATCAACGCCGCCGGTGGCATCAATGGCAAGCAGGTCGAGACGATCAAGTACGACACCAAGTCCGAGCCCGCCGAGGCGACGACTCTGGCCACGAAGCTGATGACCCAGGACAAGGTCGTCACCGTTATCGGCCCGGCCACCTCCGGTTCGTTCAAGGCGACCATCCCCGTCGCCAACCAGAACAAGATCCCAGTCGTTTCCGGCTCGGCGACCGCTGAGGACGTCACCGTCAGCAATGGCAAGGTGCAGGAATACGCCTTCCGTACCTGCTTCTCCGACTCGTTCCAGGGCACCGCGATGGCCAGCTTCGCCACCGACAACCTGGGCGCGAAGAGCGCGGTCATCATCAAGGACACGTCGTCCGACTACGCCAAGGGCCTGGCCGAGAACTTCAGCTCGAAGTTCGAGTCCGAGGGCGGCACCATCGTGGGCGAGGAAGGCTACGTCGCCGGTGACACCGACTTCCAGGCCATCTTGACCCGCATCAAGTCGCAGAGCTTCGACGCGATCTACCTGCCCGGCTACTACAACGAGGTCGGCCTGATCATCAAGCAGGCCCGCGATCTCGGCATCACCGCACCGATCCTGGGCGGCGACGGATACGAGTCCCCGACCCTGCTGCAGCTGGCGGGTGCCTCGGCACTGAACAACGTGTACTACACGAATCACTACTCGTCGCTCGACACCGACAACGCCAAGGTGGGCGAGTTCATCGCGAACTTCAAGGCGAAGTACAACGAGGATCCGAGCGCCTTCAGCGCTCTTGGCTACGACACCGCCTACTTCGTTGCCGATGCCATTGGCCGGGCCAGCGATCTGACCGGTGAGGCTGTCAAGGACGCCATGGCCAGCACCACCGACTTCTCTGGTGTGACCGGGACATTCAGCATCGACGCCAATCACGACCCGGATAAGGCCGCGCTGGTGATCGGGCTGACCGATGGGGTGCCGACCTCGGCGGTCGACGCTGCATAATCAGGCGATACGTGGGGTGGGGGACGACAAAGAGCGCCCTCACCCCACGCTTATGCCCAAGACGGGAAGAACCATATGGACCAGATACTTCAGCAGCTGATCAACGGATTGTCGTTGGGCAGCATCTACGCGCTCATCGCGCTCGGCTACACGATGGTGTACGGCATCATCCAGCTGATCAACTTCGCTCACGGCGATGTCTACATGGTCGGCGCCTACGTCGGTTATGTCTGCATGGCGCACTTCCATCTGGGTTTCTTCACCTCACTCATCGTGGCGATGGCGGTCTGTGCTGTGCTCGGCATGGTCATTGAACGCGTCGCGTACAAGCCGCTGCGCAACTCCACCCGCATCGCCGTGCTGATCACCGCCATCGGCGTATCGCTGCTGCTCGAGTACACGATGATGTACTTCGCCGGGGCAGAGGTTCGCACCTATCCGCCCATGCCGGGCTTCATGAGCGGGTCCTACCACCTGGGCGGCGTCACGGTCACCGCCCTGCAACTGATGATCATCGCCATCTCGGTTCTACTGATGGTCGCGCTGCAGTTCATCGTCAAGCGCACCCGCCTCGGCAGGGCCATGCGGGCCGTCTCCCAGGACGCCGACGCAGCCCGCCTGATGGGCATCAGCGTCGACAACACCATCTCGTTCACCTTCGCCCTGGGTTCCGCGCTGGCCGGTGCCGCCGGTGTCCTGGTCGGGGTCTACTACAACTCCATCAACCCCCTGATGGGCATCCTGCCCGGTCTGAAAGCCTTCGTCGCCGCCGTCCTCGGCGGCATCGGGCTCATCCCCGGCGCGCTCATCGGCGGTTATCTGATCGGGACGATGGAGGTCGTCGTCTCGGGCCTGGGCTTCTCGACCTATCGTGATGCTGCGGTCTTCGCGATCCTGATCCTGGTTCTGATCGTCAAACCCAGCGGCCTGTTGGGCAAGAATGTGCGAGAGAAGGTCTAATGAGTCCCCGTCTACGCACCTTCGTGACCCGGACCGCGATGCTGGCGGCCACCTACCTGATCGTCCTGGTGCTCATCCAGGCAGGAGTCATCAACGCCTACCTGCAGGCGACCATGGTGACGATCTGTGTGAACATCATGCTGGCCGTGAGCCTCAACCTAGTAACCGGCTTCACCGGCCAGTTCTCGCTCGGTCACGCCGGTTTCATGGCCATCGGTGCCTACTCGACCGGCCTGATCACCATGGCGATCCCGACCGTCTGGGGTTTCGTCCTGGGCCTGGCCACCGGCGCGGTGCTGGCCGCGATGGTCGGTTTCCTCATCGGTCTGCCGACCTTGCGGTTGCGTGGCGACTACCTGGCCATCGCGACCCTCGGCATGGCCGAGATCATCCGCGTCCTGCTGCTGAACATGGGATTCACCAATGGTGCGGCCGGCCTGTCGGGCATCCCGCAGTTCGTCAACTGGAGCTGGTTGTTCGTCCTGACGGTCGGCACCGTGGTGCTGATCACCAACTTCCTCAATTCGCGGCATGGCCGGGACTGCATCGCGGTTCGCGAAGACGAGATCGCGGCCGAATCGATCGGTGTGCGTTCCACTCGCGTCAAGACACTGGCCTTCATGACCGGCGCCTTCTTCGGTGCGGTCGCCGGTGGGGTCTACGCGTCCTACTTCTACTTCCTGAAGCCCGACCTGTTCGGCTTCATGCAATCGATCAACATCTTGGTCATCGTCGTGCTGGGTGGTCTGGGCTCGGTCTCCGGCTCGATCATCGCCGCCGTGCTGCTCGCGATCGTGTCGACGCTGCTGCAACCGTTCCCGGAGATCCGGATGATCCTGTACTCGCTGGTACTGGTCGTGCTGATGGTCTTCCGGCCGCAGGGCATCATGGGTTCGCGGGAGCTGTCGTTGAAGGTCTTCAGCCGGCTGCTGCCAAAGCGCAGCAAGGACGCAGCCGCCACGGAAGGGGCCACCGCATGAGCCCGATTCTCGAAGTCAAGGACCTGACCCGCAACTTCGGCGGTCTGGCGGCGGTTTCCAATGTCAACATCACGTTGGAGGAAGGCGAACTGATCGGTCTCATCGGCCCCAACGGCGCCGGCAAGACCACCGTCTTCAATCTGCTCACCGGCGTCTACCCGCCGTCGTCGGGGGAGATCGATTTCAGCCCGGACGGCGAGCCGGCATCCATCGCGGGCAAGAAGCCTTACGACATCTGCCGCGCGGGTGTGGGACGCACCTTCCAGAACATCCGGCTGTTCAAGGATCTGACCGTTCTGGACAATGTGGTGATCGCCCTCGAACAGAACCAGACCTACTCGCTGCTCTCCTCATTCCTCCACCTGCCGTCGTGGGCGGCATCTCGTGAAGAGGTCCTCAAGAGCGCCCGCGATCTCCTGCGGCTGATGCGCCTCGACCACAAGTCATTCGATCTGGCCCGCAACCTGTCCTACGGTGAGCAGCGCCACCTCGAGATCGCCCGGGCCTTGGCGACCAACCCCAGGCTGCTGCTGCTCGACGAGCCGGCCGCCGGCATGAACCCTGCCGAGACTGCGGGATTGACCAAACTGATCAGCTGGATCCGGGAGAACTATCACCTGACGATCCTGCTGATCGAGCACGACATGAGTTTGGTGATGAGCATCTGCGAGCGGATCTACGTGCTGGACCACGGCATTGTCATCTCATCGGGTACTCCCGATGTGGTGCGCCACGACCCGCGCGTCATTACGGCCTATCTCGGCCAGGAGGCCAGTGATGTTTGAGATCAAGGACCTGCAGGTGAGCTTCGGCGGTATCCACGCGCTCAAGGGCATCTCGCTGCGGGTGGAGGAAGGCGAGATCGTCACGCTCATCGGCGCCAACGGTGCCGGAAAGACGACCACGCTGCGCACCGCCTCCGGTCTGGAACGTCCCGACTCGGGTTCGGTCTGGCTGAACGGTCAGGACATCACGAGGGTCTCCGCGCAGGACCGGGTGAAGCGTGGTCTGATCCAGGTGCCCGAGGGACGCCGGGTCTTCCCGATGATGAGCGTGCTGGAGAACCTCGAACTGGGGGCCTTCCTGCGGCGCGATCGGGCTCAGACTGCCAAGGACATGGATGAGGTCTTCGGACGCTTCCCGGTGCTCGCCGATCGTCGTCAGCAGCCCGCGGGCACGCTGTCAGGCGGTGAACAGCAGATGCTGGCGATGGGGCGGGCGCTGATGGCCTCACCCAAGGTGCTGCTGATGGATGAGCCGTCGATGGGTCTGGCGCCGCTGTTCGTCCAGGAGATCTTCAACATCATCGCGAACATCAATGCCACCGGCACCACGATCCTGCTCGTCGAGCAGAACGCGAATATGGCTTTACAGGTGGCCAGTCGCGCGTATGTCATGGAGACGGGCAAGATAGTGCTCAGCGGGGATTCCGCAAAACTCCTGGCGACCGATGAAGTGCGCCAGGCATATCTGGGAGGTTGATCAATGTTCGTCAGATGGCGGATGACGGCTCACCCGTTCACTGTCAGCCCTTCGACGACCGTGCCTGAGGCCGTGGAGATGATGCAGACGCACAATGTGCGCAAGCTACCCGTGGTCTCCGAGGGACGCCTGGTCGGGATCATCTCCCAATCGGATATCGACCGAGCGTCGCCCTCGATGGCGACGTCGTTCAGTGCCGGGGAACTGGTGTACCTGTTTTCGAAGCTCAAGGTTTCGAAAGTGATGACCCGTGACCCGATCACGATCGGCCCGGACGCGCTGCTGGAGCAGGCCGCGATCGTGATGCGGGATCGCAAGATCGAGATACTGCCGGTCCTCGAGGATGGCGAGCTTGTCGGAGTCATCACCGAATCCGACCTGCTGGACGCGTTCATCGACCTCAACGGTGCCCGGATGAACGGCACCCGCTTGGTCATCGAGGCTGACGACCAGCCCGGCGTGATGGCCAGACTTGCCTCCATCACCGGCGCGGTGCGTACCAACATCACGCACATCGCGGTCTATCGTGGTGGTCTCGAACGTAGTCTCGTCGTTCTGGGCGTGAACACCCTCAACACTGTCGATCTCGAGCGGCAGATCGCCGATGCCGGGTTTACGCTGAAGTACCGGCTACGCAACGAGTGAACGTGGTCGACTGAGGAGGTACCCGTGCGGCGCCCCATGCTCTTGGTGACCGGTCTGCTCACCGGTCTGGCATTGCTGACAGGCTGCGACTCCACTGTCGGGACTCAACAGCATCTTGGTGACACCGTTCGGCTCGGCGTCAACGTGGAGCAGTCCGGTGACCTGGCGTCCTACGGGGATTCGATGACCAAAGGCATCCAGGTGGCGGTTGACCAGGCCAATTCGTCGGGGGGCGTTCGCGGGCGCCAGATCCAGCTGATCACGATGGACAATCAGGGCAATTCCGGCAAGGCGGTGGCCACGGCGACCACGTTGATGAGCCAGCAGCGCGCCTTGTCAGTCATCGGTCCGGTCAGCGATGGGCTGTTCGCACTCACGTTGCCGGTGGCCGACCATCAGCAGATACCGGTCATCTCGGGTTCCGCATGCGATGCGAACAGATTGAACGACGAGAACGGCAAGGTGTACCAGTTCGGGTTCCGCACCTGCTTGGGCCTCGACCAGCAGGGTGCTGCGATGGCGACGTTTGCGCATTCGAATCTGGCGGCGTCCACCGCTGCCGTCTTCCGCACCGCGGACACGGGCTTCGCCAACGAATTCGCGGACGCATTCACCGACGCATTCACCGCCGACGGTGGCACAGTCAGCGTCCAGGACGCGTTTCCTGCGGGGGAGACGGACTACTCACGATTCGTGGACATCATGAGGAGCAGTCCCACCGATGTCGTATACGTCGCCGCACAGGCGCCGGAGGCTGCCAGCCTGATCCGCACCCTGCGCGAGGCCGGCATCGACAACCCGATCCTTGCCAGTGGCGACATGAACGCCCCGGCGGCCAACGAGATCGCCGGGCCGGATGCGCTGAACCGCGTCTATTTCGTCTCGCAGTTCAGCGCGCTGGACACCGACAACGCGGTCGCGCAGAACTTCCTCAACGCCTACCGGCAGGCCTACGGAGCCGATCCCGATACGCACGCCGCGATGGCTTACGATGCCATCCTGCTGGCCATCTACGGTATTGACCGCGCCGATGAACTGACCGGTATCAACGTGCAACGTGCCCTGGCGACGGCCCGCAACATCGACGGTGCGGGCGGCAAGTTCAGCATCGGCCAAGGTCATCAGGTCGTCAAGGATGCTCTGGTGGTGGAACTCGCCGACGGGGCACCGGTCTCGGTCACGCACGTCGCACCGTAGCCCACTCAATCCAGATCGCGCCAGATCTGCTCGCCGATCGCGGGCTTCGCGCCGCCGGCCGTGATCGCGGCCAACGAGGTCATCGCGGCGCGCAGGTCTTCGGGTTCGTCCGCGACAGCGATCCTCAGCTGAACCTTGTCGGCCTGATAGTCAACGGATTCGACGCGGCAGCCTTGAGCACGCAACCTGCTCTCGGTCCGCGCTGCCTCAGCGATCGGCAGCGCCAGGCCGATCAGCCGCATCCGCTGCCGGCCGACCAGCCGCGCGTTGTCGAGCACAGCCGCGGCCGCCTCCGAGTAGGCCTGCACGAGTCCGCCCGCACCCAGCTTGATGCCCCCGAAGTAGCGCACCACAGCGACGGTGACATCGGAGAGTTCGGTCCGACCCGGCGAGGTCTGCCGGGCGATAATCGCCTTGAGGATCGGGGTGCCCGCGGTTCCGGCCGGCTCGCCGTCGTCGCTGGAACGCTGGATCCTGCGATCCGGTTCCACGACGAAGGCGTGACAGACATGCCGGGCCTCACGGTGGGCACGGCGCACCTCGGCCAGAAAATCGCGCGCCTGGTCCTCGTCGGCGGTGCGGCTCGCATACCCCAAGAAGCGCGACTTCTTGATCTCGATCTGCGACGTGGGGCGGCTACCTTGCCTCAGCACCACGTAATGGCTGAGGCTCATGCTGCCTGCGGACGAACGAAAACCGGCTGGGTCGGGGTGGAGACCTGCGGATCGTAGTGGTAGCCCTCGGCATCGAACTCGCGGATCTTCCGGAGGCTGCGCACCCGATTGATGACCAGCCATCCCGCCATCGCGCCCCGGGCGTATTTCGCGTAGAACGACACCATCCGGCGTTCGCCGCTCGGCGTGATCTCCTCGAAGCGCGGTGAGATGATCGGTGCGCCGATGACGTGTGGGTTGATCACCCCGAAGTACTCCTGGGACGCCAGATTGATGACCGCATCGCTGCCCGGTGCGTCCATCAGATCGGCTCGTAGCAGTTCGCTGGGCAGGTCACCCCAATACTCGTAGAGATCGCGGCCGCGCCCGGTGGTCAGCGCGGTGCCCATTTCCAACCGGTAGGGCTGGATGAGGTCGAGCGGACGCAGCACGCCGTACAGGCCGGAGAGAATGCGGATCGTCTTCTGCGCCTCGGTGAAATCGCGCTCACCGAACCGGCTCGCAGCGGCCATTCCCCGATAGACGTCCCCGTTGAAGGCAAGGATCGCAGCCCGGGCGTTCCCGGGGGTGAACGGTGTCTCGAAGTCGCGGTAGCGAGCCGCATTGAGCACTGCGAGGTCGTCCGAGATCTTCATCAGCCGGGCCAGCTCATCGGGAGACTTCGTGCGCAACACCTCGATGAGCTCCTCGGAGCGATCAAGCAGCCGCGGCATGGTGTGTTTTCGGGTGACCGGACGTGAGGTGAAGTCGAGACTCTTGGCAGGGGAGAGAAGCACCAGCATTCTTCAACGCTACTGGATGATCCGGTGGCCTCTGCCGGTGAGAAATCAGTGCCGAGAAAAATGCCTAGCCAGAATGCCCACTATCGGCGATTCGCTTTCTGACTAGGCGTAGTCTGCCTACATCGAACAGCGTTGTTCGTCGCCAGTGCTGCTGGCCCAAGACCTGGGTGGTTGTCATGTATGGCACTCTCTTCTCTCCGGCCTCCATCGGTGCGGTCTCAATCCCCAACCGAGTGGTAATGACTGCCATCGGTACGAATCTCGCCAGGGCCGGCGGCGGGGTCAGCGACGACCTGATCGCCTTCTACGAGGAGCGGGCCCGTGGTGGCGCCGGACTGATCATCAGCGGTATCACCCGAATCGACGACGGTCCGGGAATCGGTGAGGCAAGCCAGATGTCGGCCATCCAGGCCAGCGATATCCACGAGTTGCAGCGCCTGATCGACGTCATCCACAAGTACGAGACCAAGTTCTTCGTGCAGCTTCATCATCCTGGACGCGAAGCCGCCTCCTTCGTCACCGGGACCCAACCGGTAGCACCATCGGCCATCGCGAATCCGCACGGCGGCGAGGTACCTCGCGAATTAACCACTGCAGAGTGCGCAGAGTTGGTCGCCAAATTCGCCAGCGGTGCCTTGATCGCCCAACTCGCAGGTGCCGACGGAGTGGAACTCCACGGCGCTCATGGATACTTGATCAACGAGTTTCTGTCACCCGCGATGAACCACCGCACCGATATCTACGGTGGCGACTTCGAAAATCGCATGAGATTCCTCGTTGAGATCATCACCGCCATTCGTGCCTCCTGTGGCCCGGCCTTTCCGGTGTGCGTGCGAATCAATGTGGAAGAGGCACTTCCCGGGGGCATCGACCACGACGAGGCCCGTCGGATCGCGCAGGCGATCGAGGCCGCCGGAGCCGATGCCATCAACGTGAGCTGCTACACCGCCGGTTGTATCGAGCCGGGCACCTACGAGCAGGGCTGGAAGGAGTACATGGCCCAGCTCGTCAAGGAGGTTGTCCGTATTCCCGTGATCGCGGTGAACAATGTCAAGGAACCCGCCATAGCCGAACAGCTGCTCACCGACGGCGCCTGTGATTTCGTGGGTGTCGCGCGAGCCCAGCTGGCCGATCCGCAGTGGTCCAACAAGGCACGCCTGGGACACGAGGAGGAGATCTGTCCCTGCATTGGCTGCCTCGCCTGTTTCGCGGAGATCGCCAAACCGAGACGGATCAAGTGTGCGGTCAATCCCAGATGCGGCAGGGAACGGGAATACGCCACGTTACGCGCCGACGGTGGTGGGCGCGTGGTGGCCATCATCGGAGGTGGACCGGCAGGCATGGAGACCGCGCTGGTGTTGGACGAGCGCGGGTTCACGCCGGTGATCTTCGAGGAGCAGTCGCAGTTGGGCGGAGCGCTGTTGATCGCCGAGAGAGGACAGCACAAGCAGCGCATCGGCGCCTACGTCAGATACCTACGACGGCGAATCGAGGATGCGGGTATCACGGTGCATCTCAACACCGCACCCCAGATCGCCGACATCGAAGCACTCGCGCCCTGCGGGGTATTCGTCGCCTGCGGCGCGGCTCCCTATCGTCCGCCCGTGCCGGGCATCGCCGGCCCTCAGGTGTACACCGCCGAAGATGTCCTCCTGGAACGCGCCCACCCCCACGGAAAGGTGGCCATCATCGGCACCGGCATGACCGGGCTTGAGGCTGCAGAGATGTTGATCGGGCACGGCTGCCGGCTCACCCTGGTGGAGATGCTGACCAGAGTGGGTCCGGGCATGCTGCCGATGGTGGTGGATGACATCATGGGCCGCGTCTCGGCAGGCGAGCCCCGCGTGCTCACCGGACACCGACTCGACGAGATCCGCGCCGACAGCGTCCGGCTCACCAGGCTCGCCGACGATACTGCCGAAACGATACCCACAGACTGTGTGGTGTTGGCCGCGGGAGTTCGTCCGCGTTCAGAAGTGACCGACAGATTCGCATCTGCGCTACCGCATGTGTACGTCATCGGCGACGCCGCGCATGGCGGGCGAATTCTTGACGCCACGCAAGATGCCTACGGAAAGGCATCCGTTTTCGATGGAGATGGCCCGTAACAGATACCCGAGGGGGACTGACATGAGGAACGGGAGCTATGTAGTCGACAGATCAACGCTGGCCAGGTTCATGAAAGACGGGGCCATGAACGCCCAGGAAGGCATCTCGCTGATCGGAATCACCGACGATTCCGTCGCCAGATTGCTTCCTCCTCCGCTCACTCTGCTGAACCCGGAGGCGCCCCTGTTCTACGTCTACATCGTCAATATCCGGGAACCCACCTTCGCCCCGTGGTACATGGAGGGCGGCATCGGCCTGATGGCCAAGTACGGCGACACCGCCGGTCTCTACTTCCTCAACCTGCAACTGAGCGGCCCGGGCGCGTTGATGGGAGCCTTCTCCGGACGCGAGACCTCCGGCTTGCCGAAGAAGCTGTGCGAGCGCATCGTCGTGGAGCGGATCGACGATTACGCCCATTGCTTCATCGAACGAAAGGGAATCCGGCTGATTGATGTCGAGTTGGAGGTCGGTCACTACAACGCTCCCCAGACATCCGTGCCGCAGGAATCGTGCCGCAACGGCGAACGCTACGTCGAAGAAGGCATCTGCTTCCTGCACCGCTACTCGATTGATCCGTCCCGCGGATTTGCCGACCTGGGCCTGTACCTGTACGACAGCAGGACCGGCTTCGACGATTGGGAACCCGCGGCGGCCACGATCACGATGCAGCCTTCCATTGACGATCCGTGGGCGGAGGTCCCGGTCAAGTCAGTGCTGTCGGCGGGCTGGATGAAAAGCGATAACTGGATCGAGAAACTGACCAAGGTGTACGACTACCCGGACGACGACGTGGACGAGACCATGCGCTACTTGTTCACCGGTCGATGGGACCACTCGGTGGTCTCGTCTGCACATCAGCGCTACGAATAATCGGCACCATTACGAACCCGGGGGGCGATCAGGATGGAAGGCAATCAGGAGTATTTCAGGGGAAAGCACGTCGTAGTAACCGGCGCGGCCTCGGGCATCGGACTTGCGCTGACCGAGGAGCTGCTTTCCTACGGGGCGGCCAAGGCCGTGCTGGCCGACTTCAATGAGGACGGCCTGGATCGGCAGGCTTCACGACTGTCTCAGGCCTATCCCGGCAGGGTGCTCGGGGTGGTCTGCGATGTCACCAAGGAGGACCAGGTGCAGAACCTGATCAGCCGGGCGGCCGACTTCTCGGACGGTCGGATCGACCTGTTGATCAATAACGCGGGCGCCGGCTTCGGCGGCTGTTTTGTTGAGCCGTCCACCGATTCCGAGATAACCAAGATTCTGCCGGTATCCAGCAACCAGGATTGGGAGAAAGCCTTCGCGCTGAACTTCTATGGTGCCCTGTACGGATGCCGGGCGGTCATACCACTCATGCAGGCTCAAGGCGGCGGGCAGATCGTCAATGTGATTTCCGGGATCGCCTTCTCACCGATGGCCTATCAGACGCGCTATGCCGCCACCAAGGCCGCCCTCAATGCGCTCAGCCTGGCATTGCGCTACGAGTTCTGGGACGACCAGATCAAGGTGTCATCGGCGACACCGGGAACTACTGCGACCGCCATCTGGGGAGATCTCGGCGCACCGGAGTCCGCGCAAACCGCGCAGCAATCCGCTCAACGGATACTCACCGGAGTAGCCAACAACGATCGGCTCATTCTGGGCGACGACGGCGATGTCTCCGGCGCCAATTACTGTTTCAACTCCAATCCTGAGGCCATGGCCGGAAATGACACCTATCTGCTCGACGTGGCACGGACGCGCCGCAGCGGCAAGATGGTGGTCTGACCGGGCAGCGGCTTGTCACCCCAGGGGGTAGAACCGTCATGACAAGACTGGCTTTCGGCCCTGTCAAACAGGGCCAGCTGCCGTACCTGCGACGATGGTGGCTGTTCGCCATCACCGTTGTGGTCAATGCTGGGATCATCAGCATTTTCGCCTGGAATAAGGTGTTCGGCACCACAGACGTGCTCACCGACACGGCGATCTGCGGCGTCACCACCTCACTGATCACCGTGCCGATCATCGCCGAATGGATTGGACGGATGCGCCGGGCCGGGACCCTGCCGGCCGACGTCCCGCTCAGCGCGTTCATCCAGCGGCTCCCGAGGCGATCATGGCTACTGGCCGCGCTCTTCGCGGTCGTTTTCGGGATTGCGACACCGGTGGCATCGTGGCTACTGCTCAGGATCTATCAGATCGAGGCACTCGAGTTCTACCAGGTGCTCGGTCTGAAGGTCGCGTATTCGCTGATACTGTGCGAGGTGATCAGCCGGTTCGCGGTGTTGCGTTTCATTCAGCCCGATTGCGCGACTCCGGACGATGCACCGGTCCAGACCGGTCAGGACAAGGTGATCAACCCGATGCCGCGGATCAGCTATTTCAACGATCTGCTCAATGACATCAAGGCACAAGCAGGCTTCGGGTTGATCATGGGTTTGATCTTCGGCAGTGTCACCTTCACCGCGGAGAAGGTGATGCTGGTCGCTCCGACATACCTGTCGGGTATTGCCATCACGGCATCCATCACGGCAATGATCGTGTCGCTGTTCTTCATTCCGCCGCTGCACCGGCAGCTGTGGGGGCTGCGGCTGCGCGGTGAAGTCCCCATTGCCGAGGTTCGCAATCGGTGGGTGGCCTGGCTGCCGTCGAATCCGTGGCTGTTCGGCGCGGTGTTGCTGGTTCCTCTGGCCGTCGAGATGTCTGTGGTCTTCTGGGCGGCCCTGAGTTTCATGCGATTCGAGGTGTTGAATTACTTCCAGTTCCTCCTGATCATCGTCTTGCACAACACGCTGCTGTTCAAGGCACTGGTGCCCTTGATCATCCTGCGTGCCATGCAGCCTTCCGACTCCCGGGACAGGAGTGCCGTGCTTGCGTGACCTCACAGCAGGCTCGCCTGGGAATTGCCGGTTATCGTAGGTGTGAAGTTGAACTCACAACCATCTGGGGCAGCGAGGACGAACACCGATGACTGGCACCGACGCGCCGCGGACGCATCCCGCCGATCAGCATGACCTGATCCGGGTACGTGGGGCCCGCGAGAACAATCTGAAGGGCATCGACGCCGACATCGCCAAGCGCCGGTTAACGGTGTTCACGGGCTTGTCCGGATCGGGCAAGAGTTCGCTGGTCTTCGACACCATCGCGGCCGAATCACAGCGGATGATCAACGAGACCTACAGCGCATTCGTCCAGGGATTCATGCCCACCCTGGATCGTCCCGAGGTCGACCAGCTGGACGGCCTGACGACTGCGATCATCGTCGACCAGGAGCGCCTGGGAGCCAACGTGCGCTCTACGCTGGGCACCGCCACGGACGCGAATGCGCTTCTCAGGGTGCTGTTCAGCCGGATCGCGCAGCCGCATATCGGCGGGCCGCAGGCATACTCGTTCAACACGCCGTCGGTATCGGGATCGGGTGCCATCACCGTCCAGAGGGGAGCGGGGAGCAGAGCCGAGAAGCGCACCTACACCCTGGTCGGCGGCATGTGCCCGCGCTGCGAGGGCATGGGCTCGGTCTCCGACCTGGATCTCACCGAGCTCTACGACGACTCCAAATCGCTCAACGACAATCCCTTCAAGATCCCCGGCTACAGCATGGACGGCTGGTATGGCCGGATCTTCAAGGGCTCCGGTTATCTCGATCCTGACAAGCCCATTCGCAACTACACGAAGCGTGAGCTGCACGACCTGCTCTATCGGGAGCCCACCAAGATCAAGGTCGAGGGCATCAATGTCACCTACGAGGGCCTGATCCCGAAGATCACCAAGTCGATGCTCGCAAAGGACCCGGAGTCAATGCAGCCGCATATCCGGGCCTTCGTCGAGCGCGCGGTGACGTTCCAGACCTGTCCCGAATGCGGCGGCACCAGGCTTGCCGAGCCGGCCCGTTCGTCCAAGATCAAGGGCAGCTCGATCGGGGATGTCTGTGCGATGCAGATCACCGATCTGGCCGACTGGGTGCGCAGTATCGACGAGCCGTCGGTGCAACCGCTGCTGGCCAACCTGCGCCATCTTCTGGATTCGTTCGTGGAGATCGGGCTGGGTTATCTCAGCTTGGACCGTCCATCGGGGACGTTATCCGGGGGAGAGGCGCAACGGACGAAGATGGTCCGCCATCTGGGTTCGTCGCTGACCGATGTCACCTACGTGTTCGATGAGCCGACGGTGGGGCTGCATCCGCACGACATCCAGCGCGCCAACGAACTGCTGCTCCGATTGCGCGACAAGGGAAATACCGTCCTGGTGGTGGAGCACAAGCCGGAGGTGATCGCCATCGCCGACCAGATCATCGACCTGGGTCCCGGGGCCGGTGCGGGCGGCGGTGAGATCGTCTTCCAAGGGACGTTCGACGAGCTGCGGACCAGCGGCACACTCACCGGCCGCCATGTGGACGATCGGGCCAGGCTGAAGCCGCAGGTGCGGCAGGGGAGCGGGGCGCTGGAGATTCGCGGAGCGTCCACCCACAATCTGAAGAACGTCGATGTCGACATTCCGCTGGGTGTGCTGACCGTGGTCACCGGGGTCGCAGGATCCGGCAAGAGCTCGCTCATTCACGGTTCCTTCCATGGACGAGACGGCGTGGTCGAGATCGACCAGAGTCAGATCAAGGGCTCACGACGGTCGAATCCGGCCACCTATACCGGAGCGCTGGATGCCATTCGCAAGACCTTCGCCAAGGTGAACGGCGTGAAGCCGGCCCTGTTCAGCGCGAACTCCGAAGGAGCCTGCCCGGCCTGTAACGGGGCTGGTGTCGTGTACACGGATCTGGGGTTCATGGCGACGGTGGCCAGCCGATGCCAGGAATGCGACGGCAGGCGCTATCAGGCGGCCGTGCTCGAATACCGGGTCGCTGGACGCAATATCGCCGAGGTGCTCGAGATGCCGATGGCACAAGCCCTGGAGTACTTCGCCCAGGGGGAGGCCAAGAC
>Ga0334887_1000479_pt1 | contig 64583 bp, 57 predicted proteins | sample GraSluR1_MG_10_FD_207217 | JGI IMG/M metagenome (GOLD analysis project Ga0334887, IMG submission 207217) | Sludge microbial communities from methane-producing bioreactor in Wageningen University, Netherlands - Granular Sludge_18_07-R1 | ecosystem: Engineered > Bioreactor > Anaerobic >...
CCGCAGCGCAAGCTGCAGCGGAGGGAGCCCGTGATGACGCCGAGGGGCTTTACGGCGATCTGGCTGCGGTAGAAGCGGCCAAGCTTGCTGCACAATCCGCCCGTGACAAGGCCGAGGATTGGGCCGAGCAAGCGGAGGATGTCGAGGTCGAGGAAGGCATGTATTCGGCCAAGCATCATTCTGCCAAGGCTGCCGCCTCAGCTGCTGCTGCGGATGATTCCGAGTACCAGGCGTTGTTGGCCAAGCAGGCTGCACAGTTAGCCCAGGGACTTGCTGAGGATGCCGAGGGTGGTGCAGAGCTTGCCCGTGATCAGGCGCAGGCGCTCTATGGTGATCTGGCTGCAGTTGACGCAGCCAAGGTGGCGGCTCAAACGGCCCAGGGACTTGCCGAAGATGCCAAGGACGATGCAGAGGCCGCAGCGGCTGAAGCTGCCCTGTATGCTGCAGCTCTTGACGATTCCTTGATGCCCACCCATCTGGCGGCCGTCATGCCGCATCAGATTGTCGACCAGGATAATCTGGTAACCTATAGATATGGATTCAAGATCCAAAACGGGGATCTTGTGTTTCTTAGTGAGGAGGTAGTCTAATGGATCCTTTTGAAAGAATTCTTCCCAACAAAGCCCAGGTGCAGGAGATAGCTGCCCGGCCTGTGCAGTTCTCCGAGGTTCATAGGGTGTTGACCATACCCCAGACCCCGGCGATCGGGATTGTGACCGTCCAGTCTACAGCTGCCGTGGAGTTGAAGGTTGGAGGATCCGCGCTGGCATCACGATCCGTCTTGCGGGTACGGAATCCAGACCCATCAATTCCCGTCCGGATCGGCGGGTCGGCGATCACGGAATCAACAGGAGATCTGCTCGAGCCTTTTGAGACGATCGAGATCCTGCTTGACAAGACTGTCCCGGTATCGATCTACGGCAGGTCGACCGGGTACGAAGTATCCCTGGAGGTGATGGAATCATGATGACGCCGGTGATTGTGGAAGTGGCTCCGATGCTACAGGAAATTACCCTCGACTTTTCCGATGAAACAATCGGGAACGTCGAGCTTATCAGAAGCAGACGGATATCAGGGACACGGGAGGCCGCCGAGGCTTACGTGCCAAGATTCGCCGAGGATGTGCGGGTGAATGAAGCAAATTTTTTCCCGCCTCCTGTGTATCCAGAACTGGAATTGGGATCGGAGGTATTCGAATGAAGTACGTATCAGGAAAGTACAGGAGCGGACATCTGCTTGAACACATCACCGATATCGAGAAAGCACTTACTGCAGCTTGGAAAGCTGAGGGCATGACAGGTATCGCAAATATTCAAACACAACGTGATTTCCGCGACCGAATTGAGGATGCCTCTTATGGAAGGAATGTCGTTCGATTTGATGATGCAAACCAGCCATCGATATTGGTGAGGTTTGTTCCAAACAAAGAAGCAAAAAAAAGCTTCTTGTATAGTGACTCGACTAGTGGAATCCACCAGGCTTTCATTATCGATAATCTGGTCCGTCCGTTCGAGCGGGCGAAGTACAATTTTGGACGTGTCGGATCAACGAACTATCCTGTTAATCTTTACGGTCTCACTCCTGCGCACTCTTGGAATTTTGACCAGTTTCAGGCCATGGCCGTTGCAAAAGGAGCAGGATGGTCGTTGCCGTCTCAAGCTATGGAAGCATACATTGCGCTCTTGTCGATGCGTAAGGCTTTCCAGTCTCGTGGTAATACCTATTATGGTTATAGCCACGAGCGCCCCGATGAGGTTGGTATTATGTCCAGCGAATTGGAAAGCGTTGGTACGCGCCACACGCTGACTGGTACAGGTCCGGTATCTTGGCGTCATGACGGAACTCCATTCGGAGTAGATGGTTTTGTCGGTAATGTCTGGAACTGGACTGGTGGACGAAGACTGAACGTCGGAGAGATCCAAGTAATACCTGACAACAATGCATGTGGATCAAAACGAACTGCGGCAGCTCACGCTGTTGGGTCTACTGACTGGCGGGCAATTCTTCAGAATGGAACTTTGGTAACTCCCGAGGCCCTTCTTCCTGCGTGGGCAGGAGCAACAGCTTATGCGGAGAATGCAGTAGTTATGAGTGGCGGGGTGCGCTATCGTTCGATCTCCGCACATACATCTGATTCCACCACAGAGCCAGGCGTCGGTGCATCTTGGGAAACGGCTTGGGTCAGGGAAGGAACGCTGCACATGGTATGGGATGGGGCAAAGATTGTCGTTTCCGATGCAGTGGATCCAAGCCCAAGTGAAGATTATCGTTCGGTAGTCTTTTCTACGTTGACTGCAGCTCCCGGAGTCACAATACCGGATATCATGAAGGATCTTTTGCTTTTTCCGAGGACAAGCGCTCCTAAGGGCACGTTCTATGTCAGGACAGCTGGAGAGCGCTTGCCTTTCCTGGGCGGGTCCCGTAACTACAGCGGCCATGCTGGGCTGGGAGCCGTGTATCTGAGCGACACGCGGGCGAACGCGGGCAGCAACAGCGGGGCGGCCTCGGCTTATGTAGAACCCTCCTGAAAAACTGAAAACTAAAAACTGAGGAGGGTTGTCGGGTGGATGAATCTACCATACCACAGTTGCAGCTGAAATGTGAAAAACTCCTCGATTATGGGTACATCGCTCTGAAGCAGTATCCGTCGGAAGAGAGGTTTGTGCTTAGCCAAAGGACTCGGGAAAGTATGTGGGAGGTTGAGACACTTATGATTTGTGCGTTCGATGCAAGATTGAAGAATGATAAGATTGCATGGATGTATCGCGCAGACAAAGAGCTAAAGCGGCTTATGGTGTTATTCCGACATGGGCATCGCTTGGGTTTTCTCCCGCATAAAAAGTATGAGGTTGTTTCCTATAAGATTGTGGAAATAGGACGGATGATCGGCGGATGGATTTCGTCGGTCTCGAAAAGATAGGGGTAGGGTTGTGTCTCCACGCTTGCCTTTCCTGGGCGGGTCCCGTAACAACAGCAGCAATGCTGGGCTGGGAGCCGTGAATCTGAACAACACGCGGGCGAACGCGAACAACAACATCGGGGCGGCCTCGGATTATCTACTTGGCACGAAGCGCGACACTCAAGGGTGGCGCGACAGCCTACAAAAAGAAGATAAGGAACCCTCCTCCTTCTCCGCATGGGAAAAACATGTCACGCGTCGGGGGCGGCCAGTAGCGAAAGCGATCGTGGCCCCCGACCATTTTTTAGGGAGTAACATGCCAAGGACTTTCAATGATTTGTGGGCAACACTGGTATCGTTTGAGAATTTGTACATCTCTTATCTGAACGTACGTAAAAAACATAGGGAGCATATGGAGGTGTATAAATTCGAAAAGGTTTTAGAGGAAAATCTAATTACCATCCAGAATGAATTGATTTGGCATACATGGAATCCTCAACAGCCAAAGAGGTTTGTAGTGTACGAACCTAAGAAGCGAGCAATCGAGGCTCCCACGTTTCGTGATCGGGTTGTGCATCAAGCGTATTACCAAATTGTTGGCCCATTGATGGAGCACAAGTACATAGGCAATACCTATGCATGCATCAAGGATCGTGGAACCCTTGGCGCAGTCCAGTGTGTACATTCATTTATCAAATCCTACCCAAAGGATAAAAAGCTCATGGCAATCTATGGAGATATGTCTGGATACTTTCCATCAATCTGTCATGAGTATTTGAAGCAACAGGTCAGGAAAACTATTCAGGATCCCGATGTTCTGTGGCTTGGTGATAAGCTCATCGATGCAAATGGAGCCGAAATAGGGCTTGGTATCGGATCGCTCCCCAGCCAGCTGTATGCCGGACTTAATTTGGATCGGTTTGACCACTACATGAAGGATGACCTTGGGGTGCGTCACTATGCCAGGTACATGGATGACTGGGTGGTAATCTCCGATGACAAGACATATCTGCGGGAGATCCTTCGCTTGGCTATTCGGTTTCTGGAAGGAGATCCATGCCTGAGGATAAACCCGAAGTCTGGTATAATCCCGATTTCGCACGGCCTTGATTTCTGTGGCTATCGGATATTCCGGCATTACCTGTTGCCACGTAAGAGGAATGTGCGAAAGGCTAAAAATGCTCTGACCTTTCTATCTTCGAAAGTAAATGAAGGCGTAGTGCCATATGATAAATTCCGGAGCACACTCATGTCATTCATTGGATACATGAAACATTGCAGGGGATCACGAACTGTGGATTCGGTTTTGAGCAATATTACAATTAGAAACCATGAGGCAAACAATGAGAACACCATTTACCTATTACGGCGGCAAACAACAACTGGCTCCAGTCATCCTTCCTATGATTCCGGAGCACAGGCTCTATTGTGAACCCTTTCTGGGTGGCGGTGCGATATTCTTTGCAAAGTCCCCTTCTCAAGCTGAGGTGATCAACGACACCAATAGGGAATTAATTAACTTTTACGAGGTGGTTCAGAGGGACTATGTAGAGCTCGAGAAGCACATCCAGATCAGCCTTCACAGCCGGGATCTGCATAGGAAGGCAACGGTGATCTATGAGAATCCGGATATGTTCGACAAGGTCAGGCGTGCCTGGGCCGTATGGGTACTTGCCGCTGAATCCTTTGGGGCGATGCTGAATGGATCCTATGGATACGACCTCACCGGCAGCACGGCCATCAAGACCAGGAACAAACGCGACTCCTTCTCCTTGGATTATGCCGTAAGACTTCAGGATGTGGAGATCGAATGTGCGGATGCTTTGAGGATCATACGAAGCAGGGATTCGGCCGAGACCTTTTTCTACTGCGATCCTCCGTACATCAATACGGACTGTGGCCACTATGACGGCTATACAATAGAGGACTATGAGATGCTTCTGAAGCTGCTCTCCTCGATTGAAGGAAAGTTCCTGTTGAGTTCGTTCCCTAACCAGCTGCTGGAAGAGTATGTGGCCAACAAGGGATGGACTATGCAGAAGATCGAGATGCGGATGTCTGTGAATGCCAAGTCAGAAAACCGGAAGGCCACCAAGACGGAGGTTCTTGTTGGCAACTACGGTCTGTGTGCCAATCAGCCGGATCTATTTCTACAGTTGGACAACGATATTTACCCCACGGATAAACACGAATAGGCACGGTTAAACACGGAATTTCTGTCAAAACAGGCCGGAAAAATTGTCAAAACGCCGGAAAAATTTTCATTTTTCGGCGGATTGTACATCAGGGTTCATATCGCGTTTGCTTATCCATTTGCTTATCCATGGGGTTGAATCGCCTGTTTCGCAGCAAAAACAAAAGGCAACTAATTTGTTAAGCACAAACCAGTTGCCAAGTTGGGCGCGATTGGGTTTGAACCAACGACTTCTACCGTGTGAAGGTAGCACTCTCCCGCTGAGTTACGCGCCCTAGTTACTCTGACTATAATACGTAAATATGGAGAGGCTGTCCAGTGGGTTTTTTGGATTTTTAAATATGAGCTGTCTTGGATTTGATTTCTCATTCATTTTATACATGGTGTTTGTTTGTCTGTTTGAGATATGTGGTTTATCGGGGGGGGAAGAAATTGGAAATGGATCTTTATTGATAAGCATACAGGCTGAGCATAGCCCAGCCTGTAATTTCTGTAATTACCAGTTTCGCCAAACCGTTACGTGAGTAACTGTCCTGTTGGGCATCGTGGTTGTTGAGTACTTATCGATCAACATGGAGCCGAAGATGACACTGGCCAGAAGGTACACAACCAGGAAAATCCCTGCACCTATAAACATTCTATTACTTTTCTTATGATTGGACTTCATGATTGTCCTCCTCTTGTATTGTAGTATCATTCGCATATCGTCCAAGGTCTTCCAACGTTAGGCCAAGACTTTGCAACGTTGTCAGCAAAGCTGGCAATTCACGTTTCAAGAACCGTTCGCGGCGTTGCTTGAGCACCAAAGAGCGTGCATCCTTCGCGGTAAAATACCCTATACCTCGTTGATTTTCCAACGTACCCTCTTCCTGCAACAAGGCATAAGTCCTGATAACCGTATTGGGATTCACTTCCAATTCCATAGCCATATCCCGCACAGAGGGGATACGCTGTCCATCCTCCCAAACTCTGTTGAGAATAAGGTCCTGGATGTATTGAGCTATTTGAAAATAGATTGGGGAAAGTGAATTAAACTGCATCGGTAGCTTGGACCTCCTCAACCCTGTAGAACGCAGTGACCATGCAGAACAACGGCAACACCACGTAATATAGACTCTTCGACAGAGCAACAAAGCCTCTTGTCGAACTACTCTGGATTGGATTCAAATAGAAGAAAGCATCAAACATCTCTATTGAAGAACCGAACCTGATAGAAAAAACAATCTTTGTAAAGAGCAAAGCCAAAAGCCCCAACACCAATCCGATCACACCAATTGCCAATACCGTCTTGATAAAATGAGCCTTGCGAAAATACGTAGCACCAAGGAGGAAAATCGAGTTCCAAACCCAAAATTGACCAAGCAGGCTTATAAATTCACTATCAGCAAAAGGGTTGAACAGTCTCATAGGGTTGCCAAAAATAATCAACTGAATCGGCTCTGTCACCACACTGGTAAGAAAAAACAGAAGTGTAAGGGCAACAGGATACCCGATGGTAACGAACAGCGCCTTGGAAAGAAACTTCTCCAAATTGGTGGCAGGTAGCAGCAACCACTCATGCTGATGGTCTTTGCTGAACATATCTTCTGAAAAAATCAAACTGGTAAGAATGAACCCACCTACCAACAAAAACGAGGAAAACAACTCCCCATAGACTTCGGCAGGAAAGGAGGTTCCCATAGATCGGGCAAGAATGCTCTGCATCGTCTCAAAACCAAACAACACCAGCACAATCACCAAAGCATAGGTGGTGAGGTCTTTTTGGTCAGTCTTCAGTTCCCGTTTCAACAGTGCATATAAACGATTCATTGCACACCTCCCATTTTCTGTGAACGAGACAACTCGATCACCACATTAAACAACGTCTCCAAATCCAAAGGTTTCCCCTCCTGCTCATCATCTCGCTCTTTGAGCACCATCCAACCACCGAGGACCTTCTCTGTGTAGACACTCTGCTCAAACTCTGGCTTGCTCGTCGTAAGACTCAAGACATATCTGTCAGACATAGAGGCAACCGTATCATTGAAAATCACCTTTCCATCATGCAGAATGATGATTGGATCGATCAGATTCTCCATATCACGCACCTGATGGGTGGAAATAATGAAAGTCCTGTTCTCCGTCATCGCAGAAGCAACCGTCTGGCGAAACTGCCGCTTGGACGGGATATCAAGACCATTGGTCGGTTCGTCAAGGATGAGAAGCGATGTGTTGGACGCAAGACCGAAAGAAAGAAGTACCTTCTTCTTCTGCCCCAGAGACATCTGGTCGAGTCTCTGCGACAAGTCGACATCGAATTCCTTGCAATACGCCTGAAATTTCGAATGATCGAACTTTGGATAAAAAGGAGAACGCATCGCCAAATATTCACTCGCCTTCATCTTTGGAAGTGGAAATTCTTCAGGAAGATAAAATATCTCAGAAAGCAAGGAAGGCTTTCTCATTCTCGGATCATCATCCAGAGTGCGGACAGCGCCCTCTTCACAAAAAAGTTGTCCACTGAGTATCTTGAGCAACGTAGTCTTTCCAGCCCCGTTCTTCCCTAAAAGCCCATATATGTTTCCCTTCTTGAGCTCGAGATCCAAGGCAGAAAACAATTGTTTGGCCCCATAGGCAAAACTCACCTGTTGTATATGGACCACGACGTCCTGATTCGGTTCTCTAACCATCGGACTATCTTGTATCATCTGTGTCATTCAGACCCTCCTAACAATCTACTGTACTAGCTAACTAATACACCAATATTGTAGAAATGTCCAGCCATGTTCTTCACTTTTTTCATCTTTCTTGAAAGGGCAAAAAAATAGACATTTATCGATGAATTACTAGCAAAATAGAGCATAAGTTGATACTATCGTTTCTTGCGCGTCCACCACATTTCATTATGGGCATGACACGCACCAAACTTAATATTTAAGGACTAGATAGTATATTTAGTACACAACATCATGATATAGAAAGGAACCAGGGTGATGAACGAAACAACCAACCAATTCTACCTTGACCGTCAGGAACACACTGAGTCTAATGCACGCACCTACCCCCGAAAATTTCCCATCGCAATACAAAAAGCCAAAGGCTCCTATGTAACTGATGCAGAAGGCAATTCATACCTAGACTTCCTCTGTGGAGCCGGCACACTTGCCCTCGGCCACAATGATCCACAAATCAAAGAAGCCATGATATCTCTGCTAAGCAGTGATGCACCACTTCATACACTTGATCTGACAACACCTACCAAAGACGCCTTTGTACAAAAGCTGTTGTCACTTCTTCCCCAAGAGCTTAAAGACAATGCAAAAATTCAATTTTGCAGTCCAAGCGGCACCGACGCCGTAGACGCAGCGATCAAGTTGTGCAAAACCGCCACAGGACGCTCCACCATAGTTGCCTTCTCTGGCGGCTACCATGGCATGGGCCACGGAGCACTTGCCCTGACAGGCAACCTGCATGCCAAAAACCAGGTCCATGGCTTGATGAGCGACGTACACTTCTTCCCCTTTCCCAACTCTTATCGTTGTCCCTTCGGTCTCGGTGGTGAAGCAGGAATCGATGCAGCCTGTACGTATTTCGAACGAACCCTCAAAGACCCGGAAAGCGGCATCACAAAACCCGCAGCAGTCATCCTTGAACCCATTCAGGGAGAGGGAGGGGTAATACCTGCACCCATTAAATTTTTACAAACAGTGCGACGGGTGACCAAAGAATTGGAAATACCCATGATTGTCGATGAAATACAATGTGGAGTAGGACGATCGGGGAAGTTCTTCGCTTTCGAATATGCAGACATCACCCCTGATGTAATCCTTGTCTCAAAAGCCATCGGAGGATCACAACCGATGAGCGTCGTTATTTACAACAAGGAACTTGACATCTGGGAACCCGGTGCCCATGCAGGAACGTTCCGAGGCAATCAACTGGCAATGGCTGCCGGGACAGTAGTCATGAACAGAGTCAGCGACCCAGCCTTCCTGGAAGAAGTCAACCAAAAAGGTTCAATACTTGAAGACCGATTAAGAAAACTGCAACAAGAAGTCCTGATCATAGGCGACATACGATGCAAAGGCTTGATGCTAGGAATTGAGTTTGTCGACCCCTTTGGAACCCCCGATCAAAATGGCTCACTTCCCTACGGCGGAATCATCGCAGCTAAAGTACAACGGGAGTGCTTCAACAATCGTCTGATCATGGAAAAAGGTGGAAGATACGGATCGGTCATGCGCTGTCTTTGTGCCTTGAACGTCAGCAGGGATGAAATAGAACAAATGCTTCAAATCGTAGAAAAAGCAATACGAAAGGTTGACAACGATGTCAGAGAACAACAATAACCTTCCCTATTTCCTTTCAAACAAACCCAATGATAAAGATGCCTACAAAAAAGTCATCCATTCTACTGTACAGGCAATTCTGGAAAGCGTTCTCGACAGCGGAGCCTATGAAGGCTCCTCAGTCGAAACCTTGCAAACCATCCTGGACCGCACAGAATTCTTTCCACAGAAAGGAATGCCCTGGGAAGAAGTACTGCGCTCCATTCAAAAGACCATACTTCCTTACTTCTTGCACACATGGTCGGACAATTATATGGCACACCTGCACAGTCCAGCCTTATTGGAATCGATAGCTGCGGAGCTCATCATAGCCACATTCAACCAATCGATGGACAGCTGGGACCAAAGTCCGATAGCTACAGAAGTGGAAGTTGCAACTGTCAGAAAGCTCTGTGAGCTGTACAACCTAGGCTTACAGGCAGACGGCACCTTCACTTCAGGCGGTAGCCAGTCTAACCAGTGCGCCCTTACCATAGCGCGCGATTGGTACTGTGACACGGTCTTGGGCCACGACGTAAAGAAGCTAGGCCTACCCGCGCAATACAGCTTACTGCGACTCTACACCTCTGAAATCTCACACTTCTCGATGGAAAAAAGTGCACATCTGTTGGGACTTGGATATGACGCCGTGCGTAAAGTACCAATTGATACACAGGCAAGGATGGACACAAAAGCCCTTCAGAGCATGATAGAGGCAGATAAGGCCAAAGGCCTGATTCCCTTTTGCGTTGTAGCAACCATCGGAACCACCGATTACGGCTCGATCGACCAGGTAGCCGCACTGAGAGACATTTGTGATGCACACAATCTCTTTCTCCATGCCGATGCCGCTTACGGCAGTGCAGTCCAACTCTCTGAAACCTACAAACAGCGTCTTGGCGATCTGGGACTCTGTGACTCTATCACTGTAGATTTTCACAAAATGTTCCTCCTTCCTATCAGCTGCTCCGCATTGCTTGTAAAAGACGGCTCACTCTTCTCCGTATTCACCCTGCACGCAGACTACCTCAACCGTGAGGAAGATGAAGAAGAAGGATATACAAACTTAGTGGGGAAAAGCATCCAAACAACCAGACGCTTCGATGCATTGAAAGTATGGATGGCCTTTTCGTGCCGTGGAAAAGAGGGATATCAAACAATCATCGACACTTGCATCGAGAATGCTGCATACATCGGTAAAAAAATTGCCGAGCACCCATCTTTCAGTCTTGCTGTCGAACCAGAACTCTCCAGTGTAGTATTCCGCCTCAACGCTAGTGATGAGGTAAACAAACGAGTGAGAAAGGCTCTGCTGCATCACCACACCGTGGTAATCGGGCAGACAGTCTATCAAAACCAGACGTATTTGAAATTCACCCTGCTCAACCCCACAGTGACACACCAAAGTCTAGACGAATTGCTGCTGCTGATCGAAAAGCTGGGCAGCGAAACTGCATAACCTCTTTTACAAGGGTCGAGGGCCGAAGGTCTTCGACCCTCTTCTTTGTGCTATACTTGCTTGCCCATCAAACGCCCAAACTTATGCCAACTGGAAACAAAATCATCATGCACCACAGTCTTCGGATCGAACCGAAGAACCCTGAACGTAAGCTGGATGCAAAAACCGATCAGGAATGCTGAAAGCAACGTTCCCCACCCCAACATCCCTCCCATCAGAAACCCTACAATGGTCACCGACAGCTCGATGGCACCTCTGCAAACACCCACGGATAATCCACTCTTTCGGGAAAGAAAAACCATCAAACTATCGCGGGGACCTGCCCCGAACCCTGAAGAAATATAGAAGAACGACGCAAGTGAAATGACAAAGAGTCCAACAACGAGCTGCAGAATACCCGGCAAAAAAGAGCTCTGCTCTTTGATCAGGGTGCTCTTGAGCAACATATTCATGAACAATCCGACCAACACCATGTTGCTCACCGTCCCAAGACCAATCCTCTCACCAGAGAGCATGACTATAAGACCGATAGCCACACCCACCCATATGGTGACGTTTCCTATCTGAAGGCCAAGCACGTTTGCAAGTCCTGCATGAAACACCTCCCACGGTGCGTACCCAATATGGGCCTTCATCGTTAGAACAATCCCTACTGCATAAAGAAATAATCCGAAAAGCAACCTAAGAAGTCTACCAATTGTGTGCATGACAACCACTGTATACAATTATTGATACAATGCATAGAGAACTTCCCTTTATAACCCTGAAAGACCTCAGCATTGTTTGAAATCATTAAAAACTACGCTTATACTAAGCCTATGTATACGTTAACAACCATTTCCAGCTACCTTCAGGCACTGTTGCTGCTCGCCCTTGGCACAATTCTCTTGCTTATGGCGAACCTCATCCTTAAAAAACGCATCCATCAAAAAGAAGAAATTGCATCAGAGATGAAGTTCTCTTCGTCACTTACGCTGCTCAGATTTGCCCAGCGCATAGCTCTTCCCCTAGCATTCCTTGGTCTCATCTCCTTGAGCATGAAGCTAGCCGATTTCAGCGACCGGCTGCAATATATCGTACAAACCGTATTCACCATCTTCATGACAATCATCATTGTTCGTTCTCTCAACAAGGCTGTAGAACTCGCCTTCTTCAAGTATTTTGAGAAAGAGTGGGCCAACCATGACCAGGAAAAACACCTGAAACCATTGCTTTCCTTGCTGAAATTCCTCTTCTGGCTTATCGGAATACTCTTTTTACTGGCAAACCTGGGATTCGATGTTTCGACCGCCGTCGCGGGGCTCGGCGTTGGTGGTATTGCCGTAGCCATAGCCGCCCAAGGAATTCTCGGCGACTTATTCAGCTATTTCGTCATTTTCTTCGACAAACCATTTGAGCTTGGTGACTTCATTATTTTCGGTGACAAAATGGGAATTGTGGAGCGAATCGGAATCAAATCAATTCGAATACGCGTACTCAGTGGAGAACTCTTGGTCATAGCCAATTCCGACCTTACTGCTGCACGAATCCATAACTACAAACAGATGAAAAGGCGCAGGGTTGTCTTCAGTATTGGAGTTACGTATGAAACACATCCTGACAAGGTTGAGGCAATACCGCAAATTATCAGGACAATCATAGAACATGTAGAGGCAATTGAAGGAGTCACTTGCGACCGTTCCCATTTCCAAGCGTTCGGCCCGTACTCTCTGAACTTTGAAACAGTCTATTACATTCCTTCACCCGACTACACCATCTATATGAACGTCCAGCAGGAAATATATCAAAAATTATACAGAGCGTTTCATGAGCAGGATATTGAGTTCGCCTATCCCACCCAGAAACTCTTCACACAAGCAATACAAAACACAGAGGACGCCTCGGTCCTTGAACGCTAGAGCACGAAATACCCGATGCCTTCATGGTCATACTTTTTCTTGACCAAGGCAATGGCCTGCTCGATACGCTCAAGAACTGCATCATCTGTATAGAGTATGAGCAAGAAATTCTCTTCCGGCCATACATCATCACCCAGCTTCGGATTGGTATTTCCCCTACCCTGCACTGCAGGGATGATCGTGTAGTGCATCGGCACCTCGTAATGCTCAAGAGCCTCAAGCACATCTTCCAAGATGGCCTGAGCGGCCATAATCTCTACTCGTCTCATGATGCTACTCCCCTACATACTGCTCGATACTCTCCACATCCTTCTTTCGCTTCTCTCGGTTGAAGAGAGCATAGAGGACTGGAGTGAAGAAGATGGTCATCAAGGTACTGATAGCCATGCCTCCTATGATGGTCTGGCCTATGGGTTGGATCTGCTCCGCTCCTTGGCCGCCAAAGAACGCAAGGGGAACCATGCCAAAGATTGTTGTCAGACTGGTCATTAAGATCGGCTTCAGTCGATTGCCGCCTGCTTCAATACAGGCAGACTTGATTCCCAGCCCCCGCTTGCGCAACAGATTGATATACTCGATCAAGACAATACCGTTGTTTACCACTATACCGGCAAGGATGACGATACCGATGGCACTGATCAAAGAGAAGGTCTCCCCAGTTATCAGGTACAAGGCAACTACACCAACGAACATCAAAGGCATGGAAAGCAGGACAATGAAGGGATTCCTGAATGACTCAAACAAGGACGCCATGACACCGAAGACCAAAATGATCGCAAGTATGAGAATAATCCCCACCTGATTGAACATCGCTGTCATATCAGCAAAGTCACCACCATATTCAAGATAAATTTCGTCACTGAGAGGAACCTCACGAGCTATCAACGCCTTGATATCCGCCTCTGCCTGGCTCGGCGCATATCCTTCTGCCAAGGACCCAAGCACATGGACGGTACGCATCTCATTCTCGCGATTAATCGAGACAGGACCAGTAGAACGCTCCAAACTCACCAAGTTATCCAAGCTCACCCGCTCTCCTGTACCCGTTCGTACAAAGATACGATTGATATCAAGCTCGCTTGTCCTATCATCCTGAGCAAGCATGACAACGACATCAGTATCACTGCCATTCTGCTTGAGAACGGTTGCTGTAATTCCTTTCATGCTGTTGCTTATCTCACTCGCAATGCTTTGCATTGTTAGATTGTAGGAGTAAGCACGATCACGATCGATTTTGATATGCAACTCAGGCAACCCTTCGACAAAATCAGTTCTTACTTCTGTTACGTTTGGAAGGTGCTCGATGATCAGATCCCGTATGCGGTCGGCAGTGGCAACAGCCAACTCGAGGTTGTCACTACGAACGGCAAGATCCACAGGGTTGAGATTTCCCAGACCCATGGACATCTGACCAAACGAGAAGGAGGCTGCCGGATAGAGGTCAAAATACTGCCTTAAAGTGTTTTGCACCTCTTGTTGGGTAACCCCATCCGAATCCTGCAACAAGGTAATCTGCAACGATCCGCTGTTAGAACCTCCCTGCCCGAACATACCGGTAGAACCAACTGTTACCACAATATCCTTATACCCAACAATTTCAGCTTTCACCTTCTCCTGTAAATCAAGCAACACCTGTTCAGTCGTTTTGAGTGTGGTCCCCTGAGGTAATGAAACATTCAAGGATACTGTATTCTCGCTCATCGACGGATACAACGCCCGATGCATACTGTTGAAGGCCTGGAAGGTAAGGACCATGATCAAAATCACCAGAATGACGGTAAGCCACTTGTAATCGATCAGAGAGGAGAGAATACGCTTGTAGCCTCTATCGAGAGCGTTGAAGGCATCTTCTGCCTTGGTATCGAAAAATCGCAACACCCTCAGCTTCAGTGGTTTCTGTTTGCGGGTATACAAGCGCACATAACTGCTGCTGAGCACTGGAATCAACGTTACGGCAACCACCAAGGAGGACAACAGGCTGATGATGATGGTCCCTGCCATCGGTGTCAGTATTTCACCTAGCATCTCAAGATTGCTTCTGAGCAACACCATCGGGACAAAAACACAGACGGTGGTAAGGGTGGAAGCAGAGATGGAGACTATCATCTCCTTCGTTCCAAGGATGGAAGCTGCATGCAACTTCGCTCCTCGTTCACGATAGCGGAATATGTTCTCCAAAATAACGATGGAGCTGTCAACAGTCATCCCAAGACCCAGAATAAGACCGGTAAGCGTCATCAAGTTCAAGCTATAGCCCATAAAGAACATAACCAGGACCGTCAGCAGCATCGAAATAGGTATGCTCACACCGATGATCAGTGTAGATTTAACGCTTCTCAAGAAAATGAAAAGCACTACCATAACCAAGATGACACCATACATCAACGATTGATACACTTTCTCAAGAGTCGACTCAATCATCTCGGTGGTGTCGACGATGACCTCAAGGCTCATTCCTTTCGGAAGCTCTGCATTCAACTGCTCGATCGTCTCGTACAGACGTTTTGCAACCTGTACACTATTGGCATCCGACTCCTTGGAAACAGACAGATAGACACCTCTCTGGCCATTGAGGTATACCTCGCTAGTTGGATCTCTATGCGTAAGGGTAACAGTAGCCAAATCCTTGAGACGTACAACACTCGAACCTATCATATTCCCTCTTGCATCATACTTGGGATAAGAAGCAATGAGGGTTTGTTCAATATCCTGTAAAGAACGGAACTCTGCGTCAGTACGTAGAAGATACGAAAGGTCTCCCTCGATGAGAGAGCCAGAACCCATTTGCAAGTTCTGGGGACTGAGCGCGAAGGCCACTTGTGACAGGGTAAGTCCATAGGCTTGCAATCGATTCTGGTCAACTGCTACTTGAACATAAGCTTCTTGCCCTCCATTGACAGAAGTGGAAGAAACCCCGGCTACCCGTTCGATACGGTTCTGCACCACATCGGCAAGAATGGAACGAAGTTCGTTGGCATCCTGCTCACCGGTACCTTTCAAGGCAATATTCATTACCGGAACCATATTGGTGTTCAACTTAAAGATGGTGGGCTTGGAAGCTTCATCCGGGAATGCATTGGAAAATAGATTCAGGTTGTCATTGATCGATTGACTGGCCTTATCCAAATCCGTCCCATAGGCAAACTCCAGCATGACCAAGCTCATACCCTCGGTGGATGTGGAGCTGATCTTTTTGACCCCTCCTACATTGGAGACAGCTCGTTCGATCAGTTTGGTCACCCTGCCTTCCACCGTCTCTGGACTCGCGCCAGAGTAAGAGGAAAAAACAATAACCATGGGCAAGTCAATCTCCGGAAACAGCTCCACGGCCAAATTCGGATATACCACCAAGGCAAGAGCAATCAACAATGCATAAATAACAATGATAGTGGTCGGTCTTCGTACCACTGTATTGGTAAGACTCATCAACTACCCCTTCCCTACTGGAGGATACGCACAGGCGTACCGTCTGTAAGCAGGCTCTGCCCTTCAACGACCAAACGGTCCGAGAAGGATAGGCCATCAACTATCTGGATCATATCATCCACCTGCAACCCTACGCTGACAGTCTTTCGTTGCGCGAGGTCATCTGAGCCTATGATGAACACATATGCTTCTTGACCGCTGTACAGCAAAGCTGAGCGAGGTATGGCCAATACATCTTCAAGATGTTCTGTAAACAGCGTGACAGAAGGATACATACCGCTCTTAATCTTCTTTTCTGGATCATCGATGGAGAGTGCAATTTCCAATGACCGTGTTGCAGGATTCAAAGCCAAGCCCAGTCTGCTTACAGAAGCAGTGAAGCTTTGGTTGGGGAACGCTTTGAAATGCAGTAGAGCTTCAGTACCAATACCTACCGACCCGATATGTCGTTCTGCAATATCAACCAAGACTTCAAGATGATCCAGCATTCCCAACCGAGCGATCGGGGCCTGCGGTGATACCATTGACCCCACCACAAACGGAAGTGCCAGGATTGTGCCCGATGAAGGAGCCTTCACTTCACTCTCCCTATAAACCATGGCGGCTCGACTGGGGTCGACGGTCGCAATCACTTGGTCCTTCTCAACACGATCACCCACAGACACAAAGAGATTCTTGAGCGTACCAGTTACCTCACTGTAAGCATCAATAGAACTCGGATCTACCACATTTCCATTGCTCTTGATCGTGTTCTGCAGATTTACCGGCTCAAGCGGCAACACTCTGACTGCAACCAGTGAGCCAGCAACACTCTGTCCAGCCTCAGCGTTTACTGCAACTCCGTTCAAGTATTGAAAGGGATTGATGACCACCAAGGCAGTGGCTATGACAATGAGTATGATCAGGACTACAAGTCCGACAATTCGTTTTTTGGAAGATTTCTGCTTCATAGGTTATAACAGCTCCTTATCGCGTATGTTCAAATCATAGAGAAGATCAATAGTAGCACTGAGATATTGGTACTGGAGAGCTAGAAGATTCTGTCTTGCCGATAGAAGGTTGTTCTGAGCTTCCTGTAAGGCTATAAAACTTGTATACCCACTCTCATACTGAATGGTATGCATCTCATACAGTCGTTCTGTGAGTTCAAGGTTCTGCATGGCCAGTTTTTGCTGACTGGCCAGCATGTCCAGATTCTGCACCTGCGAGATGATGCTGTGCTCGAGTTGCACAAGAGCCTGCTGCCTCTGATACGACAACTTCTTCAGAGCATCGTCGATCTTTGACAAGCCGACCTGGGTACGCGAATTGGGAATGTAGCCGTCAAGCGGAATACGAACAAGAACCTGATAACTAAAGCTGTCGCTGAAGGTGTTGGTGTAGGCCTCATTCCAAAGAGATATATCATATGAGCCTTGCAAGGTAAGAGAAGGACTCAAAGCCTGTTTCTTGTTCAATTCGTAGTTTTGCTGTAGTTGCGTCTTGTTCAGATCCAACAAAGCAATGGAATAACTCTTCTCAAGATAGCCCTGTAAACCTTGCACCTCGCGCTTCTCAACAACTTTTGGAATTTCCCCCATAACATCCAGCTCAGAACCAAAGTCTATACCAAGCATGACCTTAAGGGAGAGTAACTGACTTTCATACTGGTTTTGAGCCTGCTGCAATGCAGGATAGAGCCGCTCATACGCAAGTTGTGCAGAAAGTAGCTCTATTTCTGAAGCAAACCCCAACTCATACTGGGCTTTCACCTGCTCATACTGCTTTCTAGCCAAGTTCAAGTTTGCCTTCTGAACGTCGATGTTCTGCTGTTCCATCAAGAGATAGTAGAAAAGCTTGGTAACGTTTCTCTCTATCTCAGCTACAGCTTGTTCATAACTGAGCCGGGCAATGCTGTAGGAGAGCTGATAGGAATCAAGCTGGTCTTTGACAGCGGGGTTGAGTGTAAACGAGGCGCCAAGACCTACGCTGAGTCCTGTGTTTGAAGCAGACATGTATTGATCTTGAGGAGGAGGAAATCCAGGGATAAACGGAGACAAATCTATACCAGATGGATATTTTCCTGCCTGAAACACCGGAGCCCTTCCGCTTGTAGAAAGAGAAAGGCTCACCGTTGGAATGAACAGGTTCCAGGACGTATCGACATCCCGCTTTGCTGTACCCACGTCAACTGATTGCAGTTTAAGTGATACATTCTGTATTCTGGCTAACTCCAAAGCCTCTGACAAGGTGATTGAAGTGCTAAAAAGAAAGGAGAGATTAAACAATCCTAGTATGATAGCAGTTGTAATGTATTTCTTTTGCATAATATTTTCCTTCGATAACAGACAAACTAAACAATACTGAGGACGTGTACAAGCGGCAAGACACTCAGAGTATTTTTTTTCAGTTTTTATATATGAGAGAAGGAATTCATACATCTGACACCTGTTTGTCTATATGTTTTATGCTGACTTGCATTCCACACACAGGACAAACTCTTGCTTCTGCCTAAAAGCCCTTGTACGATAGAGTATGAGTGAGTGCATGATAGCCAATGAATTTCTCAGCAAACACAGCATGTTCGGAGGACTGTCCGATGCAGAGTTGCTTGTGATAAAACCCTTTCTCGAGGAACAAAGCTTTGAGGCACAAGAGACAATCCTTGCACAAGGACAGCCGAACAACAAAGTACATTTTATCGTTGAGGGCGAGGTGGCTATAGTCCGTCAGTCAGAGACGAACAAGAAACAAAGTCGCATTATTACTACGCTAAAAAGCGGAGACAGCTTTGGAGAGATGGAACTCATTGATGTAGAGTGCTGCGCCGCAACGGTAATAACCACAGCAGCGACGACCATCATCTCACTGTCGAACCGTGACCTTTACAAAATATCGCAAAACAATCTGAAAATTTATACGATGTTGATCCTCAACCTAGCTAGGGATATAAGCAGAAGACTTCGGTCTGCAGATGAAATGCTGGCCATGGTTAAAAGTCGTGCGACGATGAACGATGTCGATGCATCAGAATAAGAAAGAGCACCATCAACAATGGGAATATTGTCCCAATAAGCATACCGCTTCTCAGCGCGGTTTCTTCGGTACCTAGATGCTGCAAGTGAGGGAATATCTTAACCAACGAAGGAGCGGTGTCAGCGATCAATCCGATCATCCAAGGACCGAAGGCCGCCCCTGCATCACCTCCGGCGGCGAGGAATGCAAACAGTGATGCTCCTGCAAATGGAAAATGCTGGGCACCGTTTACTACAGAACCCGGCCAGAGCAAACTAGCACCCAAGCCACTAAAGATACAGGCGATGAGACTGATCATAGGCGATAAACTGAGGGCGGCGACCAAGTAGCAGAATACACAGAGCAGCGAGCCGGAGAGCATCGCCTTATACAAGGGAAACCGGGTGCCTAAAGCTCCATAAACAGCCCTTGCCGTCCCAAGAAGCAGGGCAAACAAGCAAAGACCGACCAAATCCCCTACTTCCTTAGGCAGGCCTAAGGAAGATTCTGCAAACGCACTGGTCCACTGAGACATCGAGACTTCGGTTGCTCCTCCTACCGCAATTCCCAATACCACCAGCAAAAAATAGCGTGATGCAAGCAACTCCCGTATTTTTGTTCTTTTCTCTTCACTTACAACAGGAGCAAGAGGAACCTTGAGAAAGTTGAAGAAGTTCAACAAAGGGAAGAAAGACCAGATCAATACGACAAACATCCAATTGTCTCTTCCAAAAAATCTGATCATTACAGTGGTTCCAATTACTACAAAAATAAAACCCCAGGCATAAAAGGAGTGGAGCAGGCTCATTGCGCCTTCTTTTGAATCACTTGGTATCGCCTGTACTATGGCACTGAGCAAGAGTTCAAAGAGACCTCCTCCGATGGAGTAGATTACGGTGGCGATCATCAGTCCAAGATATGGGTTGAAAGAAAAGAGCCTTGGCGTGAAGGCCATCAAGAGGAAACCAAGGAAGGCCAAGAAATGACCAAGGGTGATGAAGGGTCTTACCCCCCAACGGTCCACAGGACGACTGAAGGCAATATCAGCGACAATCTGAGTAAAGAAGTTGAGCAGGGTCAATCGTCCTGCTTGTTCAAAGCTGATGCCGAACTCATGCATGAATGTCACATATAAAAGCGGTGCAAGATTGCAGGTCAAAGCGCCGACAAAATTGCCGATATAACAGGCGCGGATGGTTGATCGATACATGCAGATGAGTATAGGGCACGTACAAGAAAATAGGAATCGAAATCTGGGAAGATGATGAGAATCCCTCCATTAAGTAGCATTTTAAAATATTTCTATTTGGTGTGACGCCATATGACACACATACTACTGTAAACTGGGCTTACAGCACAGAAAATATCTATATCAATAGGGGGGAGAATGTGAGTTGATTGAAAGTATGTAGCAAATTACAAGAATGAGATTTCAATATCAGTTCAAAGATTTAATTGCTTCACGAGTTGTGATGGTGATTGCTTAAATAAGGAACAATTAATGGTATTTTATTAATAATTGATATAAAGTTTTAATGCAATTATTTTTATTTTTCTTTCACAACAGTTATCTGCCGCATAGGCAGCTTAGAAATGTTCATTACTCGAACCAAGAAACATTGAAACGTTATCTGCCGCACAGGCAGCTTAGAAAGCATAGGCAGCTTTTACATCTCTAGACCGCCTTTTAGACGGTCTAGAAGAGTTATTCAGTAATCGAACTTACAGAACTCAGAGTAAATCCTTGATAAGCTTACCTACTTCCTGACCGACAGTGTAATAAGAACTTCCTTTGTTCTGTTTTTCATTATCAATCAATTGATTAACAGTATGATGCAATGCATTCATGATTGCACTATTTTTTCTAGATTCTTCTCGTGCCTCTGCTACTGTATTTCCCAGTATGAAATAGGAATCGGAAGGACGATGATACACCACCTCTAATGCATAGAAGAGTTCTCTTCCACTCTCTTGTCTACTTAGCTCGCTAAGACTTTTGTACTTGTTCTTGAAATACTCATACCACTGTGTTTGGTTTGTAGGATCCGTAATATCAAGGGGAGCCTGAATCCTTGAATAGTCTCTTCTAAGCAAGTTAATTGCAGCAGAGGTTCTCTCTAAATCAATGTTTGATGTAACAAACCTCAAATTCTCGTTACCGGTTCCTTCTAGGTTCAGCTCTCTCAGCCCTTCTGCTTTGACAAAAGAATAATCATATGTATAGGGACCGTCTTCAGTACTGAATGTATTACCTGCAATGACATCTACCGTCTTCAGATCAAATAATCGATAGCTCACCGTATTCTTGATACTGTAACCAAGGGTCTTCTTAACACCGGTGAACATAGGATTATCTTTTGGCAGTCGAACCGGTTGCTCGTTGTTGATACTCTCAGTACGATTGTAGACAGACACTTCAATCAAGTAATCAATATCCCTAGCCTTTCCAAAAGTGATAGCCAGATCAATAGGACCTACCAAGACTCTGGGATCATTAGTTCTAAAACTCTCAGATTCAATTATCTGGACAAAACGATTGTTTGAGAACGTCTTCTTCATATCATTGAGAATCATAGTATGAAACGCTTCATCAGGACCGTTTCCAAGTACCATAAGTGTAACAGTAGCTTTATTGAGAGCTATGCGTAGTTCTTCATCCAAACCTGCAATTTGAGAATCACGATCTTTAGCTGTCTCGTAAGCAACTACAGCTTCTCTCTGGCTTTTTCGTGTGTTATTTGCCGCAAGCTGCTGGGCATATGCAAACCAAAGCCTACCGGCTTTTTCTCTTGATTGCCGAAACCTGTAGGCAAAATCTTCTGTATATAACCTAAATCTATTATTTGAGCTCACTCGCGTATGCATATCATAAAGATTTTCATATGCACGGTACACCTTATCTGCAGAAATGTGGTCTTCCCTATTTTGGTTATTCGCTACCTCAGCCTTGTAATAAGCAGTCCCTTCATTGAAAACCAAAGGATATAACGCTACAGCTTCAGGAAACGAGGGATTCAAAGCCAAAGCTTTGTTCAGCGAATCAATGGATTGGGCATACTGCTTTGATTCATAGAGTGACACTGCACGACGATAATCAGCTCCACCCTTTGTAAACAAGGTTCCGCAGGAGGTGAACACAAGCGTCATGAGCACAAGCAACATCATGATGGATAATCGTTTCTTCATAAAAGAACTCCTTGAGCATATAAATGTATCGGGCAAGATCAGCGATGATGTATGTAATAGTTTTAACTTATGGGTAAATACAATGCAAGAAAAAGAGGGGCAAATAACGTAATCTAAAAGATTTCTTACTCAACTCCAACACTTTCTAGATATCTTTGAACAATATATGTATCGTCGTGTTCTATGCTGAGCTGAGGATTTCGGAGCAAAAGCATGCTCATAATCTGATCCGCTTCGTATCGTTCATCATCTGTCGCAAATCCTTGTTTGAGAAGCCAGGACTCGAGCGCATCACGAGTAGATTCATTCATGCGTTTAACCACTTTGTGCTCGATTGCTTCAAGTAGCTCGTTCCCATTACAGTTTGTCTCTGCAATAAACTCCTTGATCGCAGTATAGAAACCTGCTTGCCGGTTTATTGACAGCTCGGGATCCTCAAGATCTTGCACTGTGATAGTTCGTGCACGACCCTGACGAGCAAGCTCTTGTGCTTCTGAAAGCAAATCGTATCGTTCATGATAACGACTGTCACTAAGTCTTGCTTGACCTGCTAAATCAAATCCTCTTTTCAAAAGATCAAACAGCTCTTCGCTGTCAGTACAGAGATACCAAGAAGATAGCTCACCCAGACTTTCGAAGAGGTCGGGCTGAGGTATCTTGAGCGCTTTGGCGTACTCATTGTAATCATCAAGTGGTTCAATCAGTTCCTTTCTTAAGACCAAAGGGGCTGAAAAGGGTCGCCTGCTTGCTTGATACTCTCTATTCTGTTGCTCTAGATCGATTATATGTATTGCTTCTTTTGAATATCGCATCAGTTTCTCAACCTCATCAGCTTGGGCTGTTGCATACAGCACCTGACGATACTTTGCAATCTCACTCACACTTTGTGCTATAGCAAGAGAACGTTCATCATCACTTATTGCCATCAACTCATCAAAGAAGAGAGGAAAGTGATAGCCACTGCCACTTTCAAGATTCTCTATAAATCCAAGGCGAAGAGCAAACAACAATTGCACCTTCGTACCGCTGGAAAGTTCATGCAAATCATATGGCCTCTTTTGTACTTCATCACGAGCGAAAAAAGTCTCATCCGAAATCCCTAAAGAGAATCGATTATTTGTAATTCGTAAGAACCAGGAAGAAGCTTGCTTTAATACTTGCGGCTGGTATGTAGTTTCAGCCGCTTTTTGCAAATCGGTGATTAGAGCATGCAAAAACTGTTTCTCAACCTCTTCTCTTCTTCGTTGCTCAAGTGCCTCTCGGACCTTGCCCAGTTTCATCTGAGCCTGATCCAAAGCCTCGTTTGAACAAAGATTTCTATATCGCTCGGCCATCGTCCAATATTGCTCTTGCTTCTGTTCATAGCTCTTGAGCTTCTCAGACACAGAATCCAATAAAAGAGCAACTTCATCTAGCGAATGCCCCTGTGAAAGAGAGACTATCTCATCAGAAAACAGAGTCATTTGTGCTACTACTGCACGTTTATTATCAACAAGGCCCTGATATTTTTCGATTTGCTGACTCAGCAGTTGCAACGTCGCATGATCACCGGTTTCCAGCCCGTGAGAGATAAAGAAGTGCTCATATGTCTTTTGCTTCTGCTCAAATGCACTTCTAGCTTGAGCTACTCGTACTTTCTGTACTTCAAGCTCCTTGCTCAAACGCACAGCTTCAACATAGGAAGCAAGGTATGCTTGAGCTTGTGAAAGAAGCTCTACATGCTCATCAGCTGAACACGCACAGGTTTGCTTAAGAATGTTTCGAGCATCATTGTAGGAACTTTTACAATCCAACTCTTCATTTTTTGCTTGTTCAAGCAATTCACAAAGGTTGCAGAAATGAAGCAAGTGTTCTGACAAATGGAAGAACTGAGCTCCTTCAAGAACAGGAGAACTACTTAGATGAAGCGCATCACTTAGCTTCTCATACTCTGATCTCCACGTATCATATGCCGTTTGGGCATCCTGTTGTGCTGTTTTTACTTTACGAAGAAAACTCTGTTTCTCCATTGTGATCTTTGCGGTCCCAAGCCGATTGAGGATTTGAATATAGAGAGTCGATACCGTCTCTTTACTGAAATTATCAGGAGTTTCGAAAGTACTTGAGCCTAGATACTGCTTCAACTGCATCAGGTGTTGTTCATAAAAGAGTTTCAGTTCCTGGTACTGTGGATTGTTTGTAGAACGAAGTGTCAGATAGGAGCTAAGAGAAAACAAGACGATTGCGATAATCAGGGAGTATGGGAGCATCCAAGGAGCTAGTGAGATTCCGACCAACGATCCAATCAAAAGATATCGGAGCTTAGGAAACATCTTCTGTGGACAGGCTTCCAGCTTTGAAATAGCTGTGAGGGTACTCACACATGCAGTTTTCAGTTGTTCCAGATTTTGCAACTCTTCTTCAGAAAATTGCTGATATTCTTCAAAACTCTCCACGATTGCATTCTTGCTTGCCAACTTTGTTCTCACAGTCTCACAGCTGCTTGCTAGTTTGGTAAGTTCTGAAAGCAAATGGTATAGAGATGGGTCGGCTTGATTGATCAAGAAGCTATGCTGATCCTGCCACTCATCGATTGCGTTTATTGCATCACGTCGCGCTTTCTTAGCGTTTTCAAGATTCTTATGTTCATCTTTCAATGCTTCTATTCGGTTTCCAAGAAGATCTTTAAAATCCCGATCAGCAAGCAACGTTTCTTCAATATTGCAAGCAAGAAAATCTTTACTCAGGGTACTTTGAAGATTCTCTTCATCATCAAGAACTTTGGATGCTTGCTCGAGCTCTTTCTTCAATCGAACAGCATCTTGCTCTGATTCCTTTCTGAGCGTTGCAATACGGGAATCAAAATCTTGAAGTTGTGTTTCAACCGATCTCAAATCTTCCTTTTTAGTCATGTACTCATGCAATTTGAGAAGCGTTTGATGTGATTGCTTTATCTTCTCCCCTTCTGCAAGTTGCTTCTCAAGATTATCAAGCTCATCTTTCAAGGAAGCATTTTCGATCAAATCCTTTTCGAGTTTCTTAAACTCGTTGTAGCATTGTTGATACTCCTGCGTCAGGCTAATTCTTGAAGAGGGAAAAGTAGAGCTCGCACCAGTGTCGGCATAAGCCTTGGAAAGATCTATGCCTCCTTGCATCTGTTTCTTGATGTAGGAGGAAAAAACAGCAGTTGCTTGGGTGTCAATTTGCAACAATTCATGCAAAGCCAATACATATGCATCACGAAACGTGTCATTTCTTCCTGTCAGTTCAAGGTCTTGATTATCAGAAAGTCGCTTTTGTTGCAATACATGCTTGTTTCGCTCAAGGCTATACTGCTCATTTTCTGTTTCAAGAGTTGCATGAGCTGAGAATTGTCTCTTGCCATCATAGGTAAAAAGCAGTGCATGCAATGCTTCAAGCAATGTAGACTTTCCCACTCCGTTTGGACCATAGATAATATTCAAACCTTCTGAGAATGTTTCGACCGGAGCAAAAGCATGTACAGCAAAACCAGTTGCAGAGTTTAGATTAAAATAGGTAAATCGGTACTTGTTGGCCATCAGGGCATATCCTTTTTCAGCTGTCTTGCAAGGACACTGAGAAGCTGCATGGCAACTTTCTTTGTTTGATTCTTATAAGCTGAATCATCTACCTGATTTCTTTCAAGAAGACTGAATGCAGTACTGTTAAAACTTCTAGCATCCAAATCCTTATACTTATCTGAGAGAGAGGCAATAGCTTCTTCATTCATGATCAGGGAAGCAAGATGGCCAAGCGCTCCGCTCGCCTTGCTCAGCTCTACAAGATCAAGCTTACTTGTTGTCTCATCTTCCCAACCATCTAAAATATGTACCGTTTTATCTTCATGAATCATGGTACCTAGCAGCGAGTCCTGCCAGCTATGGAAGACCTGCTTAATATCCAGACTTGGGTCAAGAGCGCCGATGAATCGTGGCTTGAGATAAAGCTCTTCAAGAAAGGAACAGTTTGAGGCACTAGTTCGCGCACTACTGAGAACACGGTCTTGGATTGCCTGGATTGAAGAAGCATCTGTTACATCTATATCAAACCATTCGAATCTATGTGGACAAAGGGGAATAAATTCAGGCTCTTTCCAGTATGTATCAGCAACGGTTTTGAGCAGGTAGACCCCATGTTGTCCTGACTCAGAGGAATCCAAAGCGAAGGGGGAACCACAGTAATAGGCATCGGTGTTTTGAAGTTTCATGCGCTGATGAATATGACCGAGCATCCAAAGCGGGACACCACTTTGCTGGAAATCAGTTCTCTTGGTAGTTGCGTATTTTGATTGCTCCCCTGTAACATCGGTATGCAAAAGACCGATACTCAGTCCTGTAACCTGAGAAGAAACCTCTTTAAAATGATCAAAAGGATTGTCTTTCACATGTTCGCTTGGAAACGACCAGCCGACGAATTGAACACCTTTATAAGAGTATACTTCCCACTTGCCTCCAAGCCCGAGCAATGTGATTGCATCATTGTCTTTTGCAAGACGGGGGAAAACCGAATAATCATGGTTACCCCCTACTCCGATCACTTTGATCTGTGCTTGCTTCAGTCGCTCAAGGCCGTGGTTGAGCGGCCCGTAGACAGAGAGCCAAGCCTTAGGTTGCTCCACGACATCCCCAAGCAAAAGAAGAACATCCACTTGTAAATCAATAGCTTTTTCCACAACAGCTTCAAAACTGCTTGAGCCTCGATAGCGCGAAGAGTCGGGGACTGAGGGGATTCGACCCATATGGATATCAGCAGCTGCCAGGATTTTCATATATCGTAGTATAGCACAGATTGAATAATCCGACATAAACAGAACAGACAATATAAATCCTGCAGATTATGGTTTTCAACAACTTGTTTTTTTCCAATCATTAGCAAAAACAATGAATTGCAACCTTTCAGTTAAATAAAGAAACTATCAATTGTCTTGTGCTTATTCTTTAAGAGCGCCCGCCGTAATTCCTGAAATTACATATTTCTGCAAAGCTACATACAACAGGATAATAGGAAGAGTCATAAGTGTAGCACCCATTGCAACTAGAGGAGTATCACCTACATAGCGGCCTTGAAAAAAAGCCATACCAACAGGCAATGTACGCAAGGAATCCTTATGAATAATTACCAATGTCAGAAGAAACTCATTCCAAGTCCAGGTAAAGAAGAAGACTATCAAAGTCATTATTGCAGGGCCGGCCATCGGAACCAAAATTTTTATCAGAATCCTAGGAGTTCCTGCACCATCTATCTCTGCTGCTTCCACCAAAGATTTAGGAAACTCCTTGAGTGTTCCACGTAAAAAGAAAGTCCCAAAAGGAATACCCATTCCAATTTGTGCCAACACCAATCCTCTTAGAGTATTAAGCAATCCTATATTCAATAAGTGATAATACAACTGAATAATAACGACTTCCATCGGAATTGTCATACCCAACAAAATTAATCCAAAAACTATTTCTTTCGCGGGAATTCTGAAGTATGCAAAGGCATAGGCATTAGTAATGGAAAAAAGGATAGTCCCCAACACAACAGGTATTACTACAATAATGCTATTTTTATAATACGTTCCAAAATGACCTTGTATCCAAGCTTTTTGAATGTTTGCGAAATGAAACGTTGAAGGTATTCCAAAAATATTGTCTATCAGGTCTGCTTTATCTTTAAAAGCTGCACTCCAAACCAAAAAAAACGGAGCTAGCGAAACTATAAGAAAAAAAACGAGGATGGCTATTGTCAAAACCTTATAAATTGTAATGTTTCCACCAATTCTATTCATATCGCTTCCTTATACGGGTAACAAACAATGTAATTATGAAAATTATAAACATTAACGTTACTGCTAAAGCTGCAGCATATCCATTACGGTTATACTGAAATGCATTCCTAAAAACATACAGTGAAAGTACATTGGTAGAATATCCAGGACCTCCCTTTGTCATAACATAAACAAGATCAAACGTTTTTAGAGAGTTAATGAATAGATATACAGAAACAACCATTATCTCATTTGTTAACGAAGGAAGTGATACATACCAGAATTTATGCCAAGAATTCCCACCATCAAGCGCTACAGCATCATAAAGATTTACCGAAATCTTGCTGTATCCTGCAAGAAAAATCACCATGGAGAACCCATAATTCACCCAAGTTCCGGTAATTCCAACAGAAAAAAGTGCTGTATCACTGTCTCCTAGCCAGGCATGAGTGAGTGATGAAAGACCCATTTGCCTTAGAAATTCATTCAAAACACCGAAAGCCGGATTATATATCCATCGCCATATAACACCCACTACAACTAATGAAAGAATATACGGCATGAAGAAAGCTACCTCAAAAACTTTACGGCAAACTACATTGTTCAATTCAATAATACTTGCCAAAAAGAGACCTAGTACCGTTGGGAAAACCATAATGAATAGAATCAAGGTTGCATTATTTACTAATGATTGTAAAAATATGGGGTCACGAATAAGTTCTATATAATTCTGAATACCTATGAACTTTTTGGGACCCATCCCACTCCATTCCATACTTCCCAATATAATAGTCTGTAATACAGGTATTAATATAAATGCAACATAGACAAGAAGACCTGGAAGCAAATACAACAAGCCTCTCCAAGTTGAATCATAAAGACTACGATAGGATTTCAAATCAACCTCCTCCCGTTCATTCAGAAAATTACCCGCACTCCCCCTCTCAATGAGAAGGAGTGCGGAAAGATTAACTATTGAATAAATACTTAATTTGTAAAACTATCATAATCATCTTGAAGCCTTTGTACAAAAACTTTGGGTGTAATATTGAGCGCCATCAATTCTTGGACAGCAGCAGAACAGGTATCATAGAAAGTAGGAGTCACCCAATCGATAAAATAACCCATTCCGTTTGCTTCATCTGCTTGACTGTAGGCATCAAGAATTTCTCGAAATAACATTGGTGCATCAAGATAGTCTTCACTTTTTATTGATTGTGCAGGAAGCATCATGTTCTCTGCCCATTTTCTAGCTGTTTCTTCTGATGCTAAATAATCAAGAAACTTGATCGAAGCCTCACTATTATTTGATTTTTTAGAAACCACGAATGGAATTCCAGGGCCCCCAATAGCCTTCAGGCGTGATTGATTCTGTGCGGGCACCAGGAAAAATCCCACTTCAAAGGGAGAGTTTTCTAATAGTTCTCCCATCATCCAGTTGCCAGTAAGAAACAACAAGGAATTTCCCTGCATAAAGATGCTTGCCGAGTCATCATAACCAATAGCAGAAAAATCTTTTGTAAAATAACCATTCCGAACCCATTTTTGTAAAGTCTCTGCAGCTTTGATATTCTCCTCAATGTTCCAAAAATTTCCTTTTTCCCCACTCATCATATGATCAATTTGCTCACGAGTTGTATACACATGTTGAATTGCACTCCACTCATGAATGCCTGTCCAGCCGTCAAGATTGCCAAAATTAATCGGAGTGTATCCTGCACGTTTAGTCTTTTCCAGAATACTTTCCAGTTCAGTGAAGGTCTTTGGTAAACTAAATCCAAGCTTTTCCATTAAATTTTTGTTGTAAAAGAATCCTACGATTTCAGCAGTAGTTGCTATGCCATAATAATCGCCTTTATACCCCATTGCCTTGAGCGTGGAATCAGAGAATTTTGCTTTCCAGTTATTATCTCTAGCAACCGAATTAGTTGATACAAGCAATCCTGCCCTAACCATCGCACCCATGTCGGCTTCCCCTTGGTTGACCTGCATGATATCTGGTCCTGTTTCTGATTCAAGTGCCATCTTCAATACCAACTTTAGATCATCGAGAGTTTTAGTTTCTCGTGCAATAGTAATTTCAGGATTCTTTGCTTCAAAATCCTTGACGATAGAATCCATAATCTCACTCTCAAGACCTCTGTAGTATTGGTCCCACAAAGTGATGGATGTTTTGGATTCAACCTCTTTTACTCCGGCAGTCCATACGGATCCCATCACGAGTAACACAATCAGCATAATTGTAAAAAATTTTTTCATGCTGCATTCCCCCTTTTGTTTTAGGTTAACAGGAAAACGCTTTCCTGTCAAATTTATTCGACTTCTTATTCCAGTATATTATTACTGGAAAGTAGAATACTTCGATTATCCAATCATTTTCAGTTCAGCCCTTAAGCCCTCAAAAGCGTTCATAATATGTCTCCAAATCTGCTAACCCACTTCAGTAACTCTTATGACAAATCTTCAAATATTCTGCATTAATCAATGGAGAAACTGACTCCTTGCTAGCTGCAGTCAGAGAGCCAAGAATAGTTCCATAACGCAAACAAGTGGATAAGGGGGCATCATTGACGATTCCATAAATAAATCCCGCAGCAAAAGAATCTCCACTTCCAGTAGTATTCACCACATCTACACTATAGGCAGGACAGTGCAACACCTCATCTTTTGAAGAAAGGGCTACAGCTCCCTCCGAGCCAAGAGTAACTACAGGTATTGATACAATATTCTGGAGACTGTGCAAAACCTGCAATACTTCAGTTTCACCAGTTATTCTCTGCGCTTCTGATAAATTCATGAAACACCAGTCGACACTCCTTACTAAGGATGCATTTTCTTTATTCCACAGCCGAGTATCTTCATATGCAAGTCCTGTGGAAGTAGAAATTCCTAAATTTCGCGCATTTTTCAAAAATTCCTGAACTGCAGACAGTGCAAGTTGTTCGTAACATACATGGATGTGTACTAGTGACGAAATATCTATCTGTTTTATTTGTTCTTCAACTATTCTCTCACTTGCAGCTTTGTCTTGAACACAACTGAGGAACGATCTATCTTTATTTCCGTTAAAAATCAAGGATAGATTTGTCTTTTGGTTTTTTATCTTTTGCAGCAGATTGATATCGATACCTTTACTGACGAATTCTTCTACAAGATATCTACTAAATAAATCTTCCCCTATGGTAGCAAGTATTGAACTCGGGATATCAAGTTGAGCTAAAGCGCTAGCAATAATGGCATTTCCGCCTAATGAAAGAGAATAGGACTCAAGAAACAACTCTTTCCCCATCTCAGGTACTTTACTAAAGCCTCCAAGTAAAAGGTCAACATACACTGGGCCTATTGTCAAAACCCTTGATCTCATAGAAAGCTCCCATCTTTTTGCAGCGCTTTGACAATTATTGATGCATCGATCTGATCAACAAAAGGATGCAAGCTAAGTGCCTGTATTATTGATTGTTCACTTTTTTCTTCAAGAGCCTTTATTACTGCTCTCTCATAGCGTTTCATCTCATATAAAAGGGATAAACACTCTTGATCAATATCAGGAGCTTTCCCAACTGCAGCAAACCATTTTCCATTTAGCTGGGATGTAACCTCAATGATGTCTTCATCATCAAGATTAGGATCAAATCCTGCATTAGGTATATTGAGAATAAGCTGCTTATTCGAGCCCTCAATCAGACACTCGAGCACATCCAATGCTATGGCGTCATAACCATTTGCTTGTTTCTGTGAAAGTAGATCGAAATGTGTTATGTTTCGCTGATGGCCACTTTCGGTAGACATGTAGGAACCATTTCTAGCACTCATATAGTGATTAAATGCTTCCAAAGGTGAAACTGTATGTTGCTCTAATTTCTGATAAAGTTTCTCATCCAATAATTCTATTTGTTGTGCACGTAGTTTTGGGGCTTTTCTCTGTAGTTGCTCAACCTTTTCTTTCTGCAGATAATAGTATAAATACTCATTGGGAATGAAACCTGTTCGTCTGATATGCGAAACCATATCCTTATAAAAAGGCTCAATGTTACAAAATTCTTCAAGATGTTCGTTTATAAATGATTTAATCTTCTCTTCCCCTCTGACCTGTATAGAATAAACCCAACCAAGATGATTTAAGCCATAGTACTTTATTTGTACGTCTACTTCATCGCAACCATAGATTGAAGCTACATGGGTAGTGATTAACTGGGGGGCATCACAAATGCCAACAATCTTAGAAAAACCTGTTAAACTATATACAGCCTGAGTTATTAGCCCTGAAGGGTTTGTAAAGTTGATTAAAACAGCATTTGGAGCAAAGCTTTGGATACAGCGAACTTGTTCAAGCACTTTGGGTACAGTTCGCATCGCCAAACTAAAGCCACCTATACCTACTGTCTCTTGCGCTATTTGTCCAAATGAAATCGCTAACTGTTCATCTTGAGCTCGTCTTGCTTGTCCTCCTACTCTGATAGATGAAAAAATATAATCAGACTCCTTTATCGCTTCTTCCAAAGTTTCAGCTAAAACAATCATTACTTTTGAATTGTGATGATTTACTAGGGCATTCAACAACGTATCGTGTAAAAGATGTAGTTTCTTTTTATCAGTGTCAAAGAGCGCAATAGTCGTAATCTTTAAATGAGGTCTTTGTAATAGAGAGTGTAGCAAAAGTGGAAATCTTGGGCTTGCTGCTCCAAGAATGGTCAGTTTCATAGATAAATCCTCCAAAAGGTAACTTCATGATATTAGGAAAACGTTTTCCCGTCAAGTTAATTCTTTTCCTTTTTCCTTTTGTCAATTTTTAAACACTCTGTCCCTGCATGAGGCAATGATTGAGCAAGGTGAGAGAAGCCACCTCTTCACCTTTCATTAAAGACAGCAAAATCTCGGCGGCTTGCACTCCAATCTCTTCGATTGGCTGTCGAACACTTGCTAACGTTGGATTTGTATATGAAGAAAGAGTAATACCATCAAAACCAAGAACTGCAATATCATCTGGAATACGATGACCAGCATCAAGAATAGCTCGAATAGCGCCAATTGCCATTTCATCACTGAGCACAAAAACACTGTCAATTGTTTTTCCCTTCTCTAGAAGTCTATGCATAGCCTGCTTTCCTGATTCAACAGTATAACTACCCGTTTCAATCATACACTCTTCAAAATTTAGATTCACTTCTTCCAAAGCTTTTTTATACCCTTTTACTCTTTTATCTCCCACCGAATACCCACCGCCACTAATCAGTGCAATGTGTTGCTTTTTTCGTGAGATCAAATACTGAGTTCCATCATAGGAAGCTTTATAGTCATCGATACGAACCTGCGGGAAAGGAAGACCTGGAATATCAATACCAGCAAGAACGATAGGCATCTGGGATTTTTTAAGATGTTCATAGACTTGAGGGTTGCTTGTTTCATGCATTAGGATGATTCCGTCAACTCGACTTTCAAGTAGGAGGTCTAGATAAATTTTTTCAGAAGAAAGTGAGTCTTTCACTCTACATACCAAGGTCTTATAGCCAGCCTCTTCCAACACTCGCTCTGCTTGGGTGAACACCATTTGATGATATAGTTCTGAAACCTCGGGGATAATAAGACCACAATTGAAAGTACGTTTAAGAACCATACTTCTTGCTACATGATTGGCTACATAGTTTTCTTTTTCGATACAGGCAAGAACTTTTTGCTTCAAATCCTCACTTACATATTTCGTGCCATTCAATACACGTGAAACCGTTGCTACAGACACTCCGGCTTCACGCGCTATTTCCCGAATTCCCATTACTGTTTTCCTCTGTTTTGAGCATGTACGCAATTCAGAGAAAATGCAAGTCACCCTTGATAAGCGTCACGCTTTATATAGGTTGTATGCAAGAGATGATGACTCATCGTCCCCAGAGGTTTTTCTAAGAAGGAATCATACAACTGCAATATTGACGGATTCTCATGGGACTTTCTGATCGGCATCCTGCTATCCTCTGCAAAAATGGATTGAGCTCTTTTTGCTCGAATCTCCTTGGTTGTCGGAATCGGCTGGCCTCCTCCTCCTAAACACCCATCAGGACAGGTCATCACCTCAATGAATGTATAAGGGCTTGTTCCCTCCTTTATCTGTTCTAAAAGGACTCTTGCGTTTGCCAAGGTGTTGGCCACGGCAACCTTGATCGTCGCATCTCCTATCTGCACAGAGGCTTCTTTCATTCCCAGCTGCTGCCTCAATGGAGCGAACTCCAGCTGCTCAAAAGTTGTGTTGGTCAGTTTTTCATAGGCAGTACGAAGTGCTGCTTCCATAACACCACCTGAGGATGCGAACAATGCTGCAGATCCTGTTGAAGCGCCGAGAGGATCGTCAAACAGACCATCCTCCAGATGAGCAAAATCGATGCCCACTGTCTTGAGCATGCGAGCAAGCTCGCGTGTGGTGAGGGCATAATCGACATCACAGAACCGATCATCTTCGGTAAGGTTGAGTTTTTCTTTCCAATACCCAAAAGCACTATCCATCTCACTTCTGCCTGCCTCGAACTTCTTTGCAGTGCAAGGCATGATGGAAACCACCCTGATCGATCTTGGGTCTACCTGTGCTTTCTGTGCCCAGTATGTCTTTGCAATAGCCCCAAACATCTGCTGAGGTGACTTGCAGGTTGAAAGATGACCTACTTGGTCTGGATAAAAGGTCTCGATGAACTTGATCCACCCCGGGCTGCAACTGGTGATCATCGGCAACGTACCCTTGTTCGAGACCCTGCTGATGAGCTCATACGCCTCCTCCATAATGGTCAAGTCTGCTGCAAAATTGGTGTCGAACACCTTGTCAAAACCGAGAGCACGTAAAGCACTGACCATCTTTTCAGTTACCAGCGAGCCTCTTTCCATTCCCATCGCCTCACCTAGCCCCACCCGGATGGCAGGTGCTGTCTGCACCAAAACCACCAAATCAGGATCGGCGAGAATGTCGAACACCTCTTGCTCCTGACTCTTCTCGGTAATCGCACCGGTGGGACAGACCAACGAACACTGACCGCAGTTGATACACACCGAATTCGCCAGTCCCTGATCGAAGAACGTTGAAACCTTGGTCCCAAGACCTCTTCCGACCATTTGGATTGCATTGACATTTTGCATGGAGGAGCAGACCTCAATACAACGATTGCAGAGAATACATGCATTGGGATCCCGCACCAAAGCAGAGGAACTATCCTGGCTCATCATCTTTTTCTTGGTACGTTCAAAACGTGACTCTCTAACTCCCAGTTGTTGCGCAATCGCCTGCAGTTCACAATTGAGGTTTCTCTCGCACGTAGTACAGAGTAGAGGATGATTGGCAAGCAACAGCTCGACATTCAATTTCCGAGCCTTCAACACCCGTTGGGAGTGGGTATGGATGACCATGTTGGGCTGTGCTACGTGTTTGCAAGACCGAATCAGTCGCTTCACTCCTTCCACCTCGACGACGCAAACACCACATGAGCCATGTTCACTGACGCCCTCGAGATAACAGAGGGTCGGCACCTCTACTGATGCAAGTCTGCATGCGTCCAAAATTTTCGTACCTCGTGGTACTGTGATTTGTTTTCCATCAATAGTCAGCGTTATCATCTGCTCAGCCATGCAGCACCTCCCCTTCTCCGATCTTGATGTCACAGCGCAGACATCTGCCAGCTTCCATGCGGGCTTGCCTTCCACTGTAGCCCTTGTTGACTTCTTCAAACGAACGCGACCGCTCCCGTATCGAGAGTTTTCCTCCTTCAATGGACTTTCCCTCGTAGAGAGTTTTCGCAAGGGAGGTATCATAGGTGAAGGTAGAAAAAAGAAGTGCAAAACGGTCGACACCCATCAGCTCATGATCGATGATGCGTGCCACTTCCTTGCCATGTCCCATCGCCTCGGCGGCGGTGGACGGACCGGAAATCACATCGCCAATTCCCCACACCTTCTTTTGATTCGTTGCATATACGTAGGGCTTAATTTGCAGCGTACCCTGCTTGGTAGTCTGTAAGCCTTCTTGCTGCAACAGTGCAGTAGCCACCCGCTCTCCGATTGCAATAACGATAGTGTCACAGGCAAGTTGTGTTGTAACCCCTGTTTTTACCCTACCTCTTCTCCCACTCAAATCATACTGACCAAGTGTGAGCTTTTCGAGTATCAAGCTTAGGCCTTGCTCTGTTTGGACAACTTCCTTGGGAGCTACATTGAACTGGAATCCAATCCCCTCCGCAACAGCCTCCTCGATTTCACTGGTGTTGGCAGGCATCTCCTCGATATCACGTCTGTAGGCAATCGTGACTTGCTTATCCATCCTCCAAAGAGAACGGGCAACATCGATGGCCACATTGCCTCCTCCGAGAATGACCACGCGCTGCCCTATGCCCAGCTCTTCTGACTCGCTGAGACGTCTGAGCACCTCGGTTCCTTGGATTACCTGCTCAATATCAGAACCAGGAAGGGCGAATTCTGCGTGATGGTAGGACCCAAGAGCAAGAATCACCGCGTCACTATTCTTTTTCAGGGATTCCAAAGAGAAATCTCTTCCTAAAGCGCTGTTCATTACAAACTTGATTTGCAGTTGCGTAAACATCTCCAACTCTTTATCCAGTACTGAACGAGGAAGCCTATAGGAAGGAATTCCATAGCGTAAAACGCCCCCTGCCTTCTCGTGTTCGTCATACACGACCACTTCGTGTCCTAGTCTCCTTAAGTAGAATGCGGCACTCAACCCAGCAGGACCGGCTCCAACAATACTTATTTTCTTTTGCGTGGCTTTAGGAATCCTTCGAATCAAATCTGCATAGACATCTTGCTCCTGCCCCATCTTGTACAGCGTATCTGCAAGATAACGATGCAGCTCCCCCTGATGAACCGGAGCATCTAGCGTCTCTCTGCGACAACGCATCTGACAATGGAAGTGACAAATACGGCCAAGACTTCCAGGCAAGGGATTATCCTCCAACGTCGAGGTGAAGGCTTCTATCAGACGGTCTTCCCTTAAAAGAGCAATGTACGTCGGAATCCTCATGGTAAGAGGACAGGAGTTGGAACAAAGCTCCTCTACCAATGTCTCACACGTTCCTGCCTCACACTGTTTCCTCTGAATATGACTTTCATACTCTTCCTTGAAGTATCGCAACGTAGTCAAGACAGGATTGGAAGCTGATTGACCCAACCCACACATCGCCGTATCAGAGATATGGTGTCCAAGCTCCTGAAGAAGATCCAGATCCTCCAAAGTACCTTCACCCTTTGTAATACGGTCAAGAATTGCCAATTGTTGGGAAAGCCCTTCACGACAAGGTGTACAAGTTCCACAGGACTCCTTGGTGGTGAATTCAATGAAATACCTGGCAGCGTCAACCATACAGTTGTCGCTGTCCATCACCACCATGCCGCCCGAGCCCATGATGGCTCCGAGAGAGCCAAGACTCTCATAATCTATACTATGATCAAACAGAGATGCAGGAATACATCCCCCAGAAGGGCCTCCACTTTGTACCGCCTTGATCTTTTTCTCTCGGCTGACCGCCCCTCCTCCTGCTTCATATACCAATGTGGTCAATTTTTGACCGAGGGCAAGCTCCACAAGACCGGTATGCTTTACCTTTCCCACCAAGGAAAAAACCTTCGTACCGGTACTGGAAGGAAGGCCTATCTTGGAAAACCAAGTGCTCCCTTTTGCAATAATCAATGGGATGTTTGTCCAAGTTTCAAGATTGTTGATCGTTGTAGGACACCCTACATATCCCTTTTGCGAAGGGAATGGGGGCTTTAACCGGGGCCGACCGGCGTGTCCTTCGAGAGATGCGATCAGGGCAGTCTCCTCACCGCAGACAAACGCACCAGCTCCCTCAACGACAGTAAGCTCAAAATCAAGATTACGTCCAAAAATATCCGAACCCAACAATCCATGCTCATAAGCATCGTTGATCGCGTTCTTCAACCGCTTAACAGCCAGAGGATACTCAGCACGCACATAGATGATACCTTCCCTAGCCCCGGTGGCATATGCAGCGATGAGCATCCCTTCAATGACCATATGAGGATCACTCTCCATCTCATTGCGGTTCATGTACGCCCCGGGATCTCCTTCATCACTGTTGCAGATGAGAAATTTTCTCTTCTCTTGTTCCTTCGCCATCAATTCCCACTTCAAGGCAGTGGGGAACCCTGCCCCTCCACGACCACGAAGCTTGGAAGTCTTAACTTCATCCAAGACCTGCTGCCGAGTCATCGTACAGACTGCCTTCTCAAAGGCTCGATACCCACCGACAGCTACATACTCTGCAAGTGAGGAAGGATCGATCAACCCTGCATTGCGAAGAACCAGCTTCATCTGTGGATGAAAAAAAGGAATTTCACTGTACTCAGGGAGCTGATCAAAATCTTCTCCATAATAATGTTGCAACAGATGATGGTCCCATCTGCTAATCTTGCAGAACGCCTTCTTCTGATAATACGTCTGTTCAAGGGCCGCTTTGACGATTGGTTTCACGTCCTCTAGGGTAACATGATGCAACCAAACCAAGGGCTTGTTCACAAGATACAGCAGAACCAACGGCTCCTCACTGCAACAACCAAAACACCCCACTTCCTTCAGGCCGATATGCTTATCAGAATGTGCAATTTCTTCTGCAAAGGCTGAATACAGAGCTTGGGCGCCACCTCCGATACCGCACGTCCCCATTCCAACGGCTATCACCGGATGGTTTGGATACAAAGAAGCCAGTCCTTCTTTTTGCAATTGGTCCAATGCATTACTCATGATTCCTCCTTCGCTGGACGCAGGGTCTCGATCATGGCAGAGAGCCGTTGTTCAGTCACCAGAGAATGAATAACCCCATCCAACGCGATGACCGGAGCCAAAGCACATTGTCCGAAGCAGGCAACGGTGTGCACGGTAAACTCAAAATCCTCTGTTGTAGCCATCCCATCATCATCCAACTCAATTTTCAAAGCCCTCAACACTTGTTCAAGCAACGGTTTTGAGCCACGGGTATGGCAAGCTGTCCCACGACATACGGTAATGACGTGCTTTCCCTGTGGCTTGAGATTAAAAAAGGCATAAAACGTAGCTACGGAATACACCTCGCTCAAGGGTATTCCAAGACTCCTTGCTACAAGAATCAACTCATCTTTTGGAAGGTAGTTGTGTTCATGGGTGCGCTGCACTTCCTCCAAAATGGAGAGCAGTGAACCATGCTCGTTTCGTCTCGCATCTATGATCGAACTGATCATACGTTCGCGTTCGTGCATGAGGACCTCCTTGAAAAAGAACGATAGGATGTGTCAACAAACCCTATTATATGTTCTCAACTCCATCAGGTGATGATGTTGCACATTTCAGAAGATCATATACTGCATCGTACTGCAGGTAATTTGAGACCGCAAGGCATGAACACCGAAAATCATAGATTTAACACAATCGATGATACTTTTTATTGCTTTATGTGATTCAGAGTATTTTTTCCTCCATTTCAAAGAGAATATCTTCTTATAATCACCTTTTAAGAGTCTTATTCACACATTCCCTACCCGGGGGTTTTTTGAAGCCTGGGAAAATAATTGTGGTTACACATTCAGATTTGAGCTACTGTTAAGCAATGCCAAAAACTTCCATCAAACAAAGAATTCGTCAACAATATCTTGCTCATACCATCGTTCCTCTTCTGGTGGTCATTGTACTATTCGGCATCTTTATACCCGTAGGATATAGACAGTCGATAAGAATCATCAATAAGCGTGAAGGACACATTATATCAAACAATCTTTCCCAAACCTTGCAGTCATACCAACGATATGCTCGTTCTTTTGCAGCATCTTATGAGGTGCGAGATTTTTTACTCAGCAATAATGAGCAAACGCTGGCAAAAGAAATTTTTTCTGATTTCTATCAATTTTTATCTGCACAATCAATCAAAAGCTCTTTGGTAGTCCTAGAAGAAAATGGAACATTACGGTTAAGTTCTTCTGCCAAGGAGCCGACATTTTCTCAAATTCTTGCCCTAAGAGACATGGAATCGAGAATTCAAAAATCAGAGGACAAGCTCGTTGGAGAAGCGCTTGAAATCAAATTCAACTTTGAGAACGAAAGTGTCTATACTTACGGATGCGCCATTCTTGCAAATGATAAAACAATTGGCTATGCCTTTTTTCTGTTGGACAAGACTGATTTGATGCATGAATTGTTTGCCCGCGGAACGAGCATTACCGTGCTGGTCGATGAATATGACACTGTAGTTGGAACAACAAATTCATCAATACTGCAACCTTGGAAGAAATTTAGACCGGATGGCAAATCTGATGGACATTATTTGGTTGGATCGAAGGCATTTCTTATCAACAAAAAACCGGTTGAGCATACCAACCTTTCTATATACAGCCTCTCTACACTCAATGTTCAGGCACCTCTGATAAACTACATGGTTTTCTTCATGGCTTTGATGCTCGTCCTTTCCTACCTGTTAATCAGAAGGATGTCAAACAGAATAGCCTGCAAAATTACAGAACCGGTTGATAGGATGATCCAAGCCATCGAAGCTTTTCAAAACGGGGATATGAAGGCATATGTAAATATCGATTCAAACGATGAATTCCAAGTAATGGGAGAGCAATACAACAGGATGTTGCAAAGAATCAATACTTTGATTGCAAGAAATACAGAACTACAGGAAATTCGAAGAATCAGTGAACTTAAACTACTTGAATCTCAATTCAATCCTCATTTCATGTTCAATATCCTTGAGTGCATCAGGTACATGATTGTCCTCGATCCAAAAAAAGCAGAAACCACAGTTTTGTCCCTATCCTCATTACTGCGATACAGCATCAAGGATATGGATCAATTTGTCTTACTTTCTGAAGACCTGCAATACATGCATGATTTCCTACGTTTGCACAAAGTTCGTGCTGAAGACCGTCTCAACTACAAGATAGAATTACAACCTGGTCTGGAAAATCTTCTCGTTCCCAGACTTATCATCCAACCATTGGTTGAGAATTCTGTTAAATATGGATTACAGAACAACCTTACACTTTCCATAAAAATTACTGGTGAACTTGATGAACTGAAAAATCATCTCATTTTCATTGTAACCGATGATGGAGGCGGAATAGAATCATCATTACTGGAAAGCATCCAACACATGATACAAAGAAAAAGTGCTCATATCCCTAAATGTGGTATTGGTCTATATAATCTCTATAGAAGGTTGGAATTGATGTATAATGGAGAAGGATCACTATATGTATGCAATACAAAACAGGGGCTTGAAGCATCCGTAAGCATCCCTATAAAAAGGAGTTGAGATGTACTCGGTACTCATAGTCGAAGACGAAGCAGTGATAGCTCGAGGTCTTCAGTACGCTTTTGATTGGTCCGGCACCGACTGCGTAATAACAGCAGTTGCTCGCAACGGAATTGAAGGATTCAATCTTATCAAGCAACACAAACCACAGATTGTGCTGGCCGATATCTCCATGCCAATTCTGAACGGACTCGATATGATTGCGCAGGCAAAAGATGCCGGATGTCTGTTTGCGGCAATCATCATTACAGGATATGAAGAATTCCCTCTCGCTCAGAAGGCTATCGGCCTTGGAGTTGTAGAGTATCTGCTCAAACCAGTGGATCATGCAGCATTGTTGCAGGCTGTCAATAAAAGCAAAGAAACCCTTGCACAAATCAAGCTCTTGCAACAAGTAAAAGAAAGAGGTCCCCTTGAATCCTCACTTTTACCGAACAAAAGCTCAAATTCTCGATTAGGAGAACAAATAATTTCCTATGTAGATGCATATTTCTCAAAACAAATAAGCATTCAAGGTATCGCAGATCATTTAAACGTAAGCTATTCTACAATAACTAAATGCTTCAAAGAAGAAACCAACATGACCCTTAACGAGTATATAAACAGAGTAAGAATATCAAAATCTATTGAAATGATGCGTACAAAAAAAGAAACAATCTACATGATTGCAGAACTCGTTGGCTTTACCGATTACAAGTATTTTATCAAGGTTTTTTCAAAATACGTACAGGTTACTCCGAATCAATTCATGAAAAACCTTCCCATTACAGATTGAAAATCACCGTCTTCTCGAATAGTCGATGTTTTTACTCAAAAGTCAGACTATCGTGCCTGGACATTTGGGATGACAATAATGGGGACACACGTCAAGGAGGCTTTATACAATGAAAAAACTGATGCGCATCATGATGATTACCTCAATCTTATTGCTTGGGATGACCATGGTATTCGGCCAGGGCAAAAGCGAGGCCAAGAGCAAAGGCAGCAATAAGCTGGTAATCTATTCACCTAACAGTGAGCTCTTGATTTCAACCATCGTACCGATGTTTGAAAAAGAGACCGGTATCAGCTGCGAAATAATTAGTGCTGGAACCGGAGAACTTCTGAAACGCATTGCGTCTGAGAAAAATGCTCCCTATGCTGATGTAATGTTTGGAGGAACATACAACGCACATCTGCAAAACCTCGATCTTTTTGAGACCTATATATCGAGCAATGATCAATATTTGATCAGAGAGTACCAGAACGCAACAGGCAAGATAACATCGTACGTCTTGGATGGAAATGTCCTGTTGGTCAATACCAACCTTGTTGGCAACATAAAGATTGAAGGATACGAGGATCTTCTAAACCCTGCTCTCAAAGGAAAGATTGCTCATGGCGACGCGGCCTCTTCCAGTTCTGCGTTCAATCATATTGCAAACATGCTGCTTGATTTCGGAAACGGAAGCTATGAAGATCCACGGGGCTGGGAGTTTGTTGGAAAGTTTTTGGCAAACCTTGATGGAAAAATTGCCAGCAGTTCAGGCTCTGTCCACAGATCTGTTGCTGATGGGGAATACATCGTCGGTTTGACTTGGGAAGATCCCGCAGTAGATTACATCAGAAACGGAGTGGCTCCAGTGAAAGTCGTACATCCGAAAGAAGGAGCCCAGTACGCACCATCGGCGACAGCCATCGTGAAAAATGCACCCAATCTAGAGAATGCCAAATTGTTTGTTGACTTTCTACTCTCTGAAAAGGCCCAGAGCGCCATTGGACAAAACTTGAACAACAGACCACTGAGAGTTGGAGTTGCCAGTGCCCAGTACATGGTACCAATCGAAAACATATCGCTAGTAAGTGAAGATACTCAGTACATACTGAACAACAAAAAGAATATTGTAGATAAATATATAGACTTACTTACCTCGGTAAAATAGCGAACAACCCCTACTAGTACGTTGACGGGAGTGACAATCTAGTTGCTCCTGTCCCTTTTACTGCCTTTTCATATCCATTTCTTTACGGAGCAGAAGCATGAGCGTCCAAATACAGTTTTCAAATCTAAGGAAGCAATTTGACCAAAACGTTATAATTGGCAACCTATCATTGACGATACACAGCGGAGAATTCTTTACTCTCCTAGGTCCATCTGGTTGTGGTAAAACGACCCTGCTTCGCATGGCGGCAGGATTCAATACCATCGATGGAGGCACTGTAAAATTTGATAACAGAATTATGAACGAGCTACCTCCCAACCTACGAAACATAGGGATGGTTTTTCAAAACTATGCAATTTTCCCTCATCTGTCTGTACGTGACAATATTGCCTTTGGACTGAAAAATCGACATACCCCAAAAGAAAAGATCCCCTCGATGGTTGATGAAATTATGGACGTCGTACAGATTCGTCAATATGCAGATAGAAAGCCCGAAAAACTATCAGGAGGACAACAGCAACGAGTGGCTCTTGCAAGAGCCATAGTTATTCAACCAGATGTTCTTTTAATGGATGAACCATTGTCAAATCTCGATGCAAAGCTCAGGATTGAATTGCGCAATGCAATCAAGGAAATCCAACACCGGGTAGGAATCACTACCGTGTATGTAACCCACGACCAAGAGGAAGCTATGGCGGTTTCCGATCGTATAGCAGTCATGGACAAAGGATGCATCCAGCATGTTGGAAAGCCACAAAATATTTATCAACGTCCTGCAAACTTGTTTGTATCCACCTTTATTGGAAGAAGCAACATCATCGAAGGATCCTTGGATTCAGAAGGTAATCTTTCAATACTAGGCCATAACGTACATATGAACAATCTCATTAGGCCCTATAGCGGCCCTGTGCAGGTAAGTGTTCGCCCTGAGGAGTTTGTATTCAGCTCGGAGGGCATACGGGGAACTATCACAAGTTCCATGTTTCTCGGTTTGAACACCCATAGTTTCATAGCTTTGGAAAACGGTCAGACTATAGAGACAATCCAAGAATCCACAATGGATTTTTTCCCAGAACCAGGATCAGTCGTCCACCTTGGTATTAAGAAGGAAAAGATTAATATCTTTGATATCCAAGAGGGTAAAAATATTGTAAAAGGCGTAATTGATGACAATCGAGGGGAGGAAGCATGACACTCAATCACCGTCATTTCGATATTTGGAAAGCTATTACCACTGCAATCTTCTTGTTGTACTTCATATTTTTGTTGTATCCCTTGCTTACTATGTTGTCAATCAGCTTCAAGGATCCTGACACAGCACACTTTTCTTTAGGATACTTTTCAAAGTTCTTTGGAAGAAAATATTACCTGTCTGCACTGTTGAACAGCATCAAAGTCACTGTTTCAGTAACCTTGATTACTGTTGCCATTGGAATGCCTCTTGCGTATTTAAGCACCATCTACTCGTTGAAAGGATCAAAGATGATGCAAGTACTCATCTTAATCAGTAGTGTATCGCCCCCCTTCATCGGTGCGTACTCATGGATTTTACTTCTTGGAAGAAACGGCTCCATCACGAGATTTCTCTCGAACGCTCTTGGTATGAAGACCTTTGATATCTATGGTTTTGGCGGTATCGTATTGGTACTCTCCTTGCAATTGTTTCCACTCATTTTCATGTACTGCCTAGGAGCCCTTCATTCGATAGACAGATCAATCTTGGAAGCCAGCGAAAGCCTTGGTTGTACGGGATTTAAAAAAATGATCAGTGTCATCCTACCCTTGATACTTCCCACCCTTCTCTCTGGATCATTGTTGGTTTTTATGCGTGCACTCTCTGATTTTGGAACACCTATGCTGATTGGTGAAGGATATCGTACAGTACCTGTACTTATTTTCAATGAATTCATCAGTGAAGTAGGGGGAGATAGTGGCTTTGCTGCAGCAATCTCTGTGATTGTGGTCATGATTGCTACTTTGGTTTTTTTTCTGCAGAAGATCATCAGTGAAAAACTTTCCTTTACCATGAGTGCCGTTTATCCGATTGAAAGCAAGACTCCTACGGGATTGAAGTCACTCTTTTCTCATTTGTTCTTGTACTTGATCACCGCAATAGCATTATTGCCGAGAATATATGTCATATACACCTCGTTTTTGGAAACAAGAGGGGCTTCTTTCACGAGAAATTTTTCACTTTCCAGTTATACTACGGCCTTTAACAAACTTGGCTCTTCCATTCAGACGACACTAGTCCTTGCCCTGATTACCATTGGAATCATCTTGATCGTGGCAGTCCTCATTGCATATCTGACTGTCAGAAGGCCGTCAAAACTCACGGCTATGCTGGATACTTTCTCCATGTTTCCCTTCATTGTCCCAGGAAGTGTTTTGGGTATCGCAATGCTGTCAGCATTCACCAAAAAACCTCTGTTAATCAACGGTACAGCCTTAATAATGATCTTAGCCTTTACAATCAGAAGGCTTCCTTACACAATCCGGTCAAGCTCTGCCATGCTCAGACAGATAAGCCCTAGTGTAGAAGAGGCTGCCATCAGCCTTGGTGCATCGAGTATAAAAACGTTTTTCGTGATAACCCTTCCCATGATGGCTACAGGAATTCTCTCAGGGGCCATCCTGAGCTGGATCAACATACTCAGTGAGTTAAGCACTTCTGTCATCCTTTACACGTCAAGAACCAGAACCATGAGCGTTGCAATTTATACGGAGATCATCCGAGGTAATTTTGGTGTAGCCGCAGCTCTCTCTACCCTACTGACATTGCTTACTATCATTTCATTACTTGCATTCTTCAAGGTCTCAGGAAGCAAAGACATATCCATGTAATAGGGAAATTGATAATGACTGAAAACATATCACAACCGTTTTTCTTTGGTGCTGCAACTTCTGCCTACCAAGCTGAAGGAACAGCAGGAAGTAGGCTTCCTGTTTCATGGGACAGGGAGTTTCATGATGCTAGATCTACTTTCAATGCAGATGTAGCAAGTGATTTCTATCATACCTTTGCCAATGATTTCGCCTGTGCAAAGTCGATTGGACTGAATGCGGTGAGGATTTCGATTGCTTGGTCGAGAATCATCAAAGATACGCATGATACAATTAACCAAGAGGGAGTTCTGTACTACCATAAGATGATCGACAGTTGTCTTTCACAGGGCTTAGAGCCATTTGTGACCTTACATCATTTCGATACACCCTCTCTCTACTTTGACTGTGGAGATTGGCTTAACAAAGCAACTATAGACCATTTTGTAACATTTGCCCGCATTTGTTTTTCTGAATACGGAAAGAAAGTACGCTATTGGATTACCATTAACGAACCCTGGTCTGTAGCGTGTGGACAGTATGTTGTGGGGCATTTTCCTCCTCATGTACACTATGATTTGCACTCTGCAGTAAAATCTATGCACGCCATGATGGTAGCACACGCGAAGTGTGCTGCGCTCTATAAAACAATGGGATTGAGCGGACAAATAGGGATAGTACATATTCTTGAATCCAAATATCCTCTACAAGATACTCCTATGGCGCGACATGCGGCAGAAAAAGAAGATGTCTTGGCCAATGCGTTCTTACTTGATGCAACACTCAAGGGTTTTTATGATGAACAAACACTTGTGTTGGTCAATTCAATCCTGCAAGCTTCACATTCATCGGACGAGGAGAAGCAAGTATTTTCCCCAAACAAACAAGATAGGGCCATCCTTGAAAACGGGAGTCGATGCACCGATTTCATCGGGATTAATTACTACACCAGTCACTTTTTGATGCCTTGGGACGAAGAGAATGACATCCATCACAATGGGACAGGTCAGCAAGGAACAAGTCGATTCCGTCTCAAGGGCTTAGGACAGCGAGTACGCAACATAAACTTGGAAACTACAGCCTGGGATTGGGCAATCTATCCCAAAGGATTGGAGGATATGTTGCAAAGGCTGAGACAGGACTATGACAATCCTAGGGTGTATGTTACGGAGAACGGTCTTGGAGCTAGGGAATCACGTAGCGATGAAACAGTCCAAGATGCAATGAGGATAGCGTATCTGAAGCAACATATTGAAACTGTACTTGCCCAAAGAAAAGCTGGGTGTAATATCCACGGTTATTTCATCTGGTCGTTATTCGACCTTCTTTCATGGACAAACGGCTATACGAAACGATATGGTCTTTTCTATACTGATTTTGCAACACAAAAGCGTTATCCCAAGCAGAGTGCTTTATGGATGAGGGAGTTTTTACATGGCTTTTACCACAGCAATATTTGATTTCAACGGGACCATCCTTTGGGACAGTGAAATAAACTACGACGCGTGGAATCGGTGTATCAGCCGATGGATAGGTGTTCCTCTGAGCCTTGATGACTATCGTCGGCTCAACGGAAGGACGAGCAAAGAAACCATCGAGCAAGTCTATCTCGGGGCAAACAAGCCTTGCCCGGATGTTGCTTCAATCGAGCTTATGATACAAGAAAAAGAAGAGGCCTATTGGGAGGCTTTGGATAGTCGCACCTCGTTGAGTCTGGCTCCAGGTCTTGCATCCTTGCTCAACTATCTGAAAGAACACGACATCCGGTTGGCGATTGCCACCAGTGCCACGAAGCAAGCCATCAAACGATACAACCAGCGGTTGCATCTGACCAACTACTTCGACCCAAATCTTATTATCACCAATGACGGCAACTTTAAAAGCAAACCGAGTCCCCAAATATATGAGCACGCCGTTATGATGACAGGGTCTCCTGCTTGTCGATGCATGGTTTTTGAAGATACGCAAAGCGGAATAGAGAGCGCCTCGGCAGCCAAGTGCGGATGCATAGTTGCGGTAACAGGTGATGCCTGTGATCCTCAGACAATACGAACATTGCCGACCGTCTCTCTTGCAATTACTGATTACAACCAATTCGACAGAACGCTCTTTTCGATTTGACCAATACCACTGTTTCATTTATGCTTCTTTGCATCGAGGAGGCTAGTATGCGTCATTACCGTAAAGAACTTACGTTTCATCTGAATTCAAGACGAGGCTTAGTGAATATCACCGATGAGGTGCAGAAAGCAGTAACAGAAAGCCAAATTTCCGAGGGATTGGTTCTTGTAAACGCCATGAATATCACCGCAAGTGTCTTCATCAATGATGACGAATCAGGGTTACACCAGGACTATGAAGTCTGGCTGGAGAAACTAGCTCCTGAGAAACCCTACAGCCAATACAAGCACAACGGGTATGAAGACAATGCAGATGCACACCTCAAGAGAACCATCATGGGCAGAGAGGTTGTAGTAGCCATAACCAAAGGCAAGCTGGACTTTGGAACCTGGGAGCAGATCTTCTACTATGAGCTGGATGGGAAGAGACAGAAGCATGCCTTGATAAAGATTATTGGGGAGTAAGAATCAGGAATCTTCTTCCTTTTCATCAGAAACATCCTTCGATTTACCATATGCAGGTGAAGACTCATGCACCATGTTCTGGCGAAGCACCTGATTTATCCTCGTCTGGTATCCTCGTTTTCCATCGTCTTTGTACCATTCGAGAATATCGGCATCGATATACATGCAGACCTTTTTCTTAATTGGCCGGTAATTTTCAGGATTGCGCAAGTGAGAAGGCATAAGATCTGCCAGTTGCTCATCAGTCATTTCAGGAATATCGGAGATATCTTTATCCTTGAATGCTTTGATTTCCTCAAGTCGTTTTTTTGATATACTCATAATACTTTGCCTCTTCTTTAGGTGTAACCTTTCTTGCTGATATAATCCTGATTATTCCATCCCTATCAGTAAGAACCACTAGAATAATCAAGAATCCCTCAAGACAGCCAATACATTGGTAACGGTCTTCAAACTCGTCTGAATGTTCCTTGTCATACCAATCAAGCAAGTTCGGATCATCGAATACATCCAGGATTTCATCGAACGAAAAGCCATGTTTCTTTTTGTTGTTTTGGCTCTTGTTCTCATCCCATTCAAACATTATGGCACCCCAGTATTGTCTATATATAAGTATATAGACAATACTGGGGTTGTCAAGTTCTAATGAAAGGTATTAATACTCCAAGGTAAGCCCTGGAAAGAGGAGGTGATGCCTTCTTTTCCGCCCCAAGGGGAGGAGTATCTCGCCTTGCTTTGCCGGCACTCGCTCGGTAATGGAACCATGGTTATGCTTTTGCTACTCTCGCTTCGTTGGGGAATCAGGTCGATTCTTCCAAGATCATATACATAGAGTAACTAGTTTGTCTTAGTAAACGCCATGAATATCACCGCAAGTGTCTTCATCAATGATGATTAGTCAGGCCTGCACAATGATTATGAACGATGGTTGGAGAAGCTTGCACCAGAGAAGCCCTACAGCCAATACCAACACAACGGCTACGAGGACAATGCCGATGCACACCTGAAGCGTACTATCATGGGCAGAGAGAGCGTGGTCGCCATTACAAAAGGACGGCTTGACTTCGGCACCTGGGAACAAATCTTCTACTTCGAATTCGACGGAAAACGGGACAAGCGGGTGTTGCTCAAGATTATCGGAAAGTAAGTATCAGCTGTCGTGTTCGTTCTCCTCTTCTTGCACCCCGCCATACACAGGTGCAGTTTCTTTGAGCATTTCTGCTCGAAGGATTCTATTGATTCTAGTTTGGTAGCCTTTTCCTTTTGATTTGTAGTACTCGAGCACATCAGCATCAAGTTTGATGCTGATAGCCTTTTTGACAGGAACCAATTTGTAATGCTCTCTTGGAACAACGCTCTTCAATGTCTGTAGAAACTGAGGAGTAAGTTCAGGAATATCCGAAAAATCAATATTCCGACTTCTCATTTCCTTAAGCTCATTGTCTGTCCAATCTTCATTACCCACCATAATATAATCCTTCTTCATACTTTGAAGCTCGACGCGCCGATATCAAACGAATTCTTCCTCTGCGTTCGGTTGAACTAACAATCACTAAGAAAAGGGCACCCCTGGAAGCATTCCCAATGGTAATGTAACGATCTTCGCATGTAGAATAGCGTTCATCATAAAATTCTATCCTTTTAGGATCGTAAAACACTGACTATTGTACGTCCCATACAAAGTCCTTTAGATTAGTATATATTATAAAGTATATATTATATAGTATAGCATAACTTCGGCACCTGGGAAGCTCGCCTCTTACTTGTTTTGAGACTACCAGTATTTTCTATAGGCTTAGACCGTATTGCAATACAGGACAGCTTTGCGGTACCCTCGAGGCTATGATTGAAGAGGAGTTTCAAATATTGTGGGCAGCCTGTATATAACAAATGAACTTTCAGAACTATTGCAGCCCAAAGATACACAAGCCTTGGAGCAAAGCATCCTTAAACCAACCTTCTTACAAAAGGATGATGCAGGTTTGGACTTAGTGCAATTGCTCAAAACAAGCTCATTTCTTCTGGGTTGCGGCTTCACACTCACCTTTCATTGTCCACTCGGGATACCAAGTGATGAATTGTTGACTCTTTTTTTCCATACGTTGCAGGATGCGATCGCTTTCATCAAAAACCATCCAACGGCACACGAAGAAATACCTCAGACCATACAGAACTATGGAAAGCTACTCGCTGAAGGCAAGCTGGTTGCCTTCCCTACCGAAACCGTCTATGGCCTCGGAGCCGACGCTACAAATGAACATGCAGTGGCACGAATCTTTGAAGCCAAGCAGAGACCCTTTTTTGACCCCTTGATCGTGCACATCGCCTCTTTGGACCAACTGGACGGCCTAGTTTCAGAGGCACCCCAAAGCGCTTATCGTCTGATGGAAACATTCTGGCCGGGTCCTTTGACCTTGGTGATGAAAAAACATCCCAGTGTTGCGGATATCGTTACGGCCAAAAGCGCCACCGTGGCCGTCCGAATGCCCAGCAATCCGCTTGCACTGGCTTTGATCAAGGCAAGTGGCCGTCCGATAGCTGCCCCAAGTGCCAACCGATTCGGCTATACAAGTCCTACTACAGCCGAGCACGTACACCAACAACTAAGCGGACGCATCGATGCTGTCCTTGATGGAGGCGCATGCACAGTGGGAATAGAATCAACGGTGCTATCGCTCTATACCGACGTACCTACGATACTCAGACCAGGAAAGATCGGCGTTGAGGAGTTAAAGCCCATTCTTGGCGATGTAAAGGTTGCACAAACCACAGGACCGACGGATACCCACCTAGAGAGCCCTGGGCTTTTGGAAAACCACTATGCACCCAAGACACCTTTATACTTGGTAGAAGATGTTGCTGAATATAAAGATCGTTCAGATGTAGGGGTGTTGCTCTTTGAGCAGACGGACCTCGAATACAAAGGCCCGACACAAATTATCAGTGAACATAAAAACGCCGAACAAGCCGCCTCCCGCCTATATTGGGCGATTCGCAGACTTGAGGAGATGCATCTGAGCTTTATGGTCAGTACCTTGCTTCCTCATCAGGGTATCGGGGTGGCAATCAACAACAGGCTAAAGAAAGCTGCGATAAAACACGGACAGCCTTCAAGCCTGTAGAGCCTTCGCAAAGTCCTTGATTACATCATATTGAATGCGTTTTACGTCCTCGTTGCTCTTGCTCATCAGTTTGATCAGCGTCCTGACAAAAAAACCCATTCTGGAGAAGAGAAACTGACCTCCAAAGCTGTCAGCAACAGTGGCATGCGAAACGAGCTCTTGAGGGTAGTTGTTTTCCAGTTGCTTTTTGCTCGCCTCACCTTCTTCCATATCGCAGATAAATAGGCCCAATCGTTTGTCCAATAGCTTTGGTCCAGAAGCTTGACAGAAAGAACGGACCTTCTTATGGATTCTACCCGCATAAATCCCTCCTCCTATGACGATACAATCATAAGAGGAAAGATCAGGAAAGCCATCCTTTGCAAGATTGCAAAAACTGACATCCTTGCCCAAGGCCTTTCCAAGGTACTCAGCACACTCTTCTGTCGTCCCGTATTTGCTTGCATATACAATAAGAGTCTTCATCCAATCCTCCTTAGTTGCTTGTAAAGCATAGCATACCCGGACCAAGAGAGAAATACAAAGGATTAACGCATCTTCTTAACAACCACCTCTGCAGCCTTGATAAGCGGATAACCTGCAGGAGATCCGGTAAGCAAAGGCTGGGTACCGATTTGCATCGTCAATAATTGCTTGACAGTAACGTGGTTCTGGATCAAGAATCCTATGGCGTTCGTCAATTCCCCGGTGCTCAAACCTCCATACACTTCAGCTCCCAAAATCATACCACAATCGCTAGCGACTATGAGTTTTACCGTTTGCTTATGACTATGTTCAAGATTGCCAGGATGGGTATCCATCCCAGTAAAGCTTCCACAAATGACAGAAAAATTCTCACTCACCGCTTTGGTCTCCGTAATGCCGGCAGTTCCAAAGGCATGATTGCCGATAGCTGTTGCATAAATTGCGATTGTACCGGTAAACGGTTTGCAAGGACTCAGGGAATATAGGTTCAATCCGGCTGTTCTCGCCTCAGCACAAGCTGTTGAAGCCAACATGGTACGGTCTATCTTTCTGGTGACAAAGTCACGCTTCTCGGCACAATCTCCGACAGCTACAATATCACTGTTGCAAGGAAGGATACGCATATATTCGCATGTCTTGATAAACCCAAAATCATTGAGCTCTATTTTTGCTTGTTTGGCAACTGCAGTATTCGGAGCATATCCCATGGAAAGTATTACAGCGTCAGCTGACAACGTTTCCCCACTGGTCAAAAGAACTTCCTTAACTTTGCCATCCTTGCCGATAATCTCTTTCACTCCTTTACCGGTGATGACAGTAACGCCCCTCTCGATCAAATGCTCCTGGGCAAGCAATCCAAACTCTTCATCAAAAGCACGATTGAGAATGGTTTTCTCCACTTCAAGAAGCGTTACGTTGTAATCGCGCTTATTCAACTCATCTGAAACCTCCACTCCGATAAAGCCAGCCCCGATGACCAAGACCTCTTTCAACGAGGAAAGAGATTCAAGCACCTGGTCAAGGTATACTTTGTTCTTTGGAATGGTAAACACATTCTCAAGATCAGCTCCTTTGAGCCATGCCGGTTTGGTTGGGACTGATCCAAGTGCAAGTATCAGTTTTTTATAGTGGATGGTCTCGTTGCTGGCAAATAAGCATTGATGCTCCTCAACATGGATTTCTGTCAATTCGTCAATGACAATCTCTACACCAACACTGCTGAGCATTTTATCGGGAAGAATATTTTTGCTGCTATCGCTCAATGTTCCGAAAATATAGGGAATCCCACAGGGAATCAACACCTGTTCTTCTTTTCTCACCAGTACTACTTCTTTCTCCGGGTACGTTGTCTTCGTGGTGATTGCAGCTTGCAATCCACTAGCACCTCCACCAATTACCAAAACATCAATACTTCTCATGGTATTACTCCTCTTTAAACACGTATCAGTATGTATCTGTATTTTGAAAGGCTCAATACAAAATCAACCAAAAAGAAACCTTTTTTATTTATAATACATATATTTATATTTTTATATGATTATAAATAAACCATATTCATATATATTTGTATTTTTATTAGCACACAGAAAGAGAGGATTGCTCCTCCCCTCCTGCGATATTCTAGAAAAACTATTGCAGAGAGCCGTTACCTCTGCCCTGCCCTCGGAATCCTTGACCAATTGCTTGGGCGCGTACAGCCTCTTGTCGTTGCAACGCCTCAGTCCTTCTTGCCTCGATCAACTCTTTCTGTTCTTGAAGCATCTTATTTTGTTCTACTGCCTGAGGTGATTCTTGCATCCTGGCATAACCGTGCCGAGGTTGTGTTTCTGATACTTTGTTGTTTCTCATCAGAGGAGCTGCAGATACTGCAATTGTCACGATAATGAGTAGGATGGAAACCATCACAATCCGTTTGTGGTTCTTCATCTTTGACCTCCATGTCAATTTGTTGTCTTGTCTGAAGGGTCGCAAACAGATATCAAGTACACTTCAAGGAACGGTAAAGATTACATAAAGTGCAAGCAAAATCGAGTTTTCTCGTTACTCTCAACAGTGATTTGCCAACCATGGGCATTAACGATAGCCTGCACAATAGCCAAACCCAAGCCAGAACCATCCTCGCTTCGTGCATTTTCTGCTCTGCTGAGACGGTCGAAGATGAATGGAAGGAATTGTGGGTCGATACTCCCCTCATTCTCAATATATAGGCGAAGTGCCTGTTGCTGACTATCAGACTCAACATACAGGCTGATAGGCTTATCGCAATGACCGTAATGAATGGCGTTGGATAAGAGGTTGTCCAAAGCACGTGAAAAGAGCTGACTATCTGCCAGTATAAAAGCATCTTGCGCTGGTATGCGTATCTGCATGCCTCTTTTTTGAGCCTCTGTCTCAAAACGTTGCTTCAACGTTTCTAAGATGTAAGCGAGGGATATTTCTGATTTTTGCAAGATAAACTCAGGGGATTCAAGCCTCGTAAGCAGCGACAATCCGTTGATAAGAACCTCTAGGCGTTGAATTTCTTTTAAAAGCAAGTCCAATCGTTTTTCATCAGCTGAAAACACTCCATCCTTGACAGCCTCGAGCTGTCCTTTTAATACAGTAAGAGGGGTCCTTAAATCATGCGCGATATCCATGGCCCAGCGATTGCGCAGCTGTTCTTCGTGTTGTAGCGTCTGTTGCAACACAAGTGAAGCTTGGGCGATTGTGTCAAACTCAGAAACCGATTGTTTTTCCAAAGAAACCGACCGTTCTCCCTTTGCCATACGCTGTAACGCATGAGCAAGATGGCTGCTCTGACGTTTTAGAGGGAGCAGCACCAAATATGCGGTAAAGGCGGCCACCACCAAAGAGGCAGCAAGGGCCCAAAGTAATACTTGGCCGGAGGAGGCAAGCAATAGGGCGTTGGCTTCCACCTCAACGAAAGAGGGAAGATGCGTATTGAATCGGAACAAAACCTCCCCGTCGGAGGATACGACGGACTCCCACCGATGCGCCTCCTGCATTCCTACCAGCAACCCCCTCGATCGACCTACTCCACGATCGGTCTTGCGGTAAGAGAAGAGTATCTGGCCCTCTGAATCTGCGACGATCAGATATGTAGGATCGAGTTCAAAATCAGCAAAAGCCTCTTCCATCTGCTGGGCTGTGGGTTTGGGGTACTGCTGATGCAAAAGAATCAGACGGTTTCTTACTGATGCATGGAGTTCAGCAATTTGACGTGCGTGCCAAGAATCCTGGATGACGCCCAAGCCAAAATAGAGTAAAAACGAGAAAATAATGCTAAAAATGATCAATGAGACCACAATTAAGAGAACGTTTAGCTGCGCAAGGGAAAAGGATTTCTGCTTCAATTCAAGAATCCTTCTTTTTTCCGCTGAAACTGTAGCCGAAGCCACGTACAGTCTTGATCCACTCACTAGAACCCAATTTTGCCCTCAGGTTTTTCATATGAGTGTTTATGGTTCGATCAGAACCGTCATGACTATAGCCCAGACATTGGCCGAGTAGTCGTTGACGGGTTATCATCTGTGGGGCGTTCTGCGCCAAAATTGAGAGAAGTTTCCACTCAAGGGCAGTCAAGAATACCGGTTGTCCGTCTATGAGCACCTCATGTTTCTTATCGTCAAAGGTCATCATATGGCCTTCAAACTCGTAATTCTCTACAGAAGAGTCCTGTCTCAGCCCTTGTTCGATTCTTCTGAGAATTGCCTGTACCCGGAGTACCAGCTCACGAGGAGAAAAAGGCTTAACAATATAATCCTCCGAGCCTAGCTCCAAACCGGTGATACGATCGCTCTCTGATTCTCGTGCGGTGAGAAAAAGAAAGGGAATCGTATCATCATACGCATGAATAGCCTTCGCCAACTCAAACCCATTGCCATCAGGAAGCATTACATCAAGGATGCACAACTGAGGTCTTTTATACCTGAGGCTTTCTATCACCCCTCCTATTCGGTCGAACTCCTCGACCGAATAATCTGAAAGCTCAAGATAGGCCTTGATGGTCTCACGAATCGAAGCATTGTCTTCTACGACGTATATCATGCCTTGCATGATACTCTCTCATAGGACAGCTCTCAAGATTGAAGGCTTAATCTTTACCGATTCTTTACCCATCCTCACACATAGTTCTCAATTTTGCCAAGAGCCTTCTCAATTCGCTTTTTTTGATCAATATCCAAAGCCTTGAACGGTTTTCTGCAAGGCCCTGATTCTACACCCAAGATACTCATACAATACTTTATCGCGCTGAAAATTCCTTCTTTGACGACAGCTTCCACAAAATCATTCAACAGATGCTGTTTCTGCTGCGCCTTCACGATTTCTCCACTATGAAAATCATCATAAATCCCCTTGAAAAGACGCGGACAGACGTTGACTGTGGTTCCAATAGTGCTTTTGGCTCCTGCAGCCAGTACAAAAAGAAATATTACTACAAATTCAATTCATTTGCTAAGATACCTCACATTTGTTGTTGACATACTTTGCAATTAGCAGCATAGTCCCCATATCTTGGGGGACCTGATTACATGCATACTACCAAAGAGTCGATTTATCAAGGTGACAAGGCAGTTAAGACATTCTTGGCCACCATTCTTTTTTCTGGTCTGGCCTATGGATTTTACAGAGGTATTCAAGACAACTATCTTGCCGAAGTTGTCAAGATCAATGAGTTTGAACGAGGTGTGGTAGAATTCTTCAGGGAATTGCCGGGCTTGCTCCTCGTCTTTATCTTGGCATCGATGTATCGATTCAGCGAAACAAAAGTCTTCAAGATAGGAACCGCGATCATGCTTTGCGGAACGCTAGGGCTCTTGATGCTAGGATCAAGCAAGGTGATAGTAGTGCTCTTCATGGTTATCTTCAGCACTGGAGAACATATCGTCATGCCCATCAAAAGCTCCATGTCGCTCTATTTTGCAAAGAACGACAAAGGAGGAGCGAGCCTTGGGGTCACCTCCAGCATCAGCCACGGAGGCAATATTCTTGGGTTTTTTCTCGTCTCTCTCCTCTTTTTTATCTTTTCAAGACTCGGATATGCAAGAGATTCCTTGACAGGATTCAAAACAGTCTTCTTCATAGCCTCGCTGTTGCTGTTATGCTCAACACTCATCGTCATGACCATGAAGGATCAGGGTAGAAACGTGAGAAGAAGCAGACTTTATATCAACAAGAAGTACAACAAATTCTATATCCTTGAAATCTTTTATGGGGCTCGGAAGCAAATCTTCTTAACCTTTGCGCCTTACGTTCTAATCCTGTTTTATGGTGCCGACACCTCGATAATTGCGTTGCTTCTGGCAATTTGTGCTGTGTTTGGAATGGTGCTTTCCCCTGCTATAGGCATGCTGGTGGACAAACTTGGGTATAAGAAAGTTATGGTCGCTGATACCCTGATACTAGTTTTCGTCTGTCTTCTGTATGGCTTTGCACACCGTCTGTTTCCTAAGAACATCGCATTCTTTGTTGTCTGCATCAACTTTGTACTGGACTCGATCATCAGCTTGGCAAGCATGGCAACGAACGTATATGTGAGAGACCTATCCTCCAGCAGAGAGGAGTTGACGGCAACACTGACAACCGGTATATCTGTCAATCATTTGATCAGTGTCATGATTGCCCTGCTTGGAGGCTTCATTTGGAAGACACTCGGGATTGAGGTGCTCTTTACGCTTTCTGCAATCTTGGGACTCTTGAACTCTCTCTTTGCTGCCACAATCAAGAAACCAGAATCAACTATGTTCAATGCATGATCGAATCAATAAGAAAAGAGAGTATAAAAGCAAGGCAATACAGCAGATATGTCTGTGAGGCAAAACCCATGTGCTTGGATTTATGCTCCTCACTCATTCCTGCCTTGCCTACCTTCTTGTAAGATTTTTCGAACTGTAGTGCAACAAAAATAGTACAGATGGCCATGATGATGGGATAGTAGCCAAGAATAATCAAAAGAATACTTAAAGCATAGGCGCTGAATGCTTCAACTGCTATAAGAAGATAGGCTCCTCTTTGCCCGAGAAGTATGGCCAACGTTCTTCTCCCGCTTGCCTGATCCCCGATTCGATCACAAGCATTATTCACTGAGAGTATCATCGCAATCAACAACAAGAAGGGCAAACTCACCAAAATAGTACCAGCATCGAGGGGGACATCCTGTGTATACAGAGTTATCAAGAATAAAATTGAGCCAAGGAAGGTCCCTGCAAACAATTCCCCGAAGGGAGTTCTACTGATGGGAAGCGGCCCTGCGGTATAAAAAAACCCGACGAGCATGCAAAGAGAGCCAACGAATATCAAGCCATAGCTTGTCAAATATGCAAGGTACAAGCCCAAGAGAGCCGCAATCCCAAAAAGACCAAGGGACACAAACAACGCATATACCGGCTTAACATCCTCATGCACCAACACCTTCTCTTGTTCCTTTGTGTACTCTTTGTTGTCAACTCCATGATAATAATCAAAGAAGGTGTTGAAGCCTGTAGTACCCATGTCAACACACAAGGTTGCAAAGAGCATGACGATTGCCCGCTCTATCATGATTGTCCCTTGCAGGTTAAAAGCATAGACCAATGCTGCAAAAAAGGTCCCCATGCTGATGATTTTTGTTCGCATCTCTACGATACGGAAAAATTGGTACTGCGTCATAGGCAGATTCTACTCTTTTTGTAGGACTTTTTCTATTGTTTCTTACTTTTGTACTTGATTTTACCTATTTTCTACCGGTATTCTAGTAATGCATATTGATGCAATCAGTATGCAACTCTATAATCACTTTCTTTACATCCCGTCGTATATGCTTAACAGATTGTTTTGCATAAAGACCATCACGAGGACCTATCCTCGTCAACTTACATTTTATAGGAGAACTTTTATGAGAAAAAGACACATGTTTCTGATTGCCCTCATCTTGCTGAGTTTCAGTGTGAGCCTCTTTGCCGGCGGCCAGGGGGAAGCTCCCAAGACTGAAGGTCTCGATCGCAGCAAACATTTCATTACGGTTGCCACAGGACCTACCAGCGGTCTCTATTTTCCAATCGGTGGCGCTTTTTCCTCTGTATTCCAGAATAAACTCGGCTACAAATCCTCTGCTCAGGCAACCGGTGCTTCGGCTGAAAACATCACCCTCATTCGCGAAGGAAGAGCTGAAATGGCTATTGCCATGAGTGATGTCGTAGCTCAAGCGTACAAAGGGTTTGGAGCATATGAGGGCAAACAACCTGCAACAGAGTTGCGTGCCTTGCTCGGACTCTACCCCAACTATGTCCAGTTGGTTACGACCCGTCGAACCGGTATCACCAAGTTCACGGACCTCAAGGGTAAGAGAGTCGGCATCGGCGCTCCCAACAGCGGCGTTGAGGTGAATGCCCGCATGATGTACGAAGCTCATGGCATGACCTACGCGGACAGCAGGGTTGACTACCTCAACTATGGAGAGGCCATCGCCCAGTTGAAGAACAACCTTGTTGATGCAGTATTTGTAACCAGCGGTATTCCAAACGCCACCATCATGGAACTCGGAACCACCCATGAGATTGTCCTTATTCCCATCGAGGGGGAAGGCCTCGCAAATCTCAAGGCGAAATATCCGTTCTTCGTTGAGGCTGTTATTCCAGCTGACGTGTATGACACGAAGCAGGATACTCTTACCGCTACAGTACGCAACATCATGATCGTCAATGCAAATCTCGATGAAGAGGTTGCGTATGACCTTGCCAAGGGCATTTTTGAGAACATTGAAGACATCCAAGCCTCGCATGCCACGGCCAAGCGCCATATCAGCTTGGAAAACAGCCATATCGGCGTAGACATTCCCTTCCATCCAGGTGCGAAGCGATACTACGACGAAGTAGGAATGTAACAAAGGTATTGTGCGCAGCATGCGTCGTATCATACAAGGAGCAGTCCTCATCCTGGTGGTGGGGACATTGCTCTTTTTTCTCTTTCCAAGAAATATATTCACCTTGGTTTTACGAGAACAGCAAAGTAAACGTGAATTAGCCAGATGCACCGTACGACCTGCTGATGAAATTGTTTTTTCATGGATCCACTCCGCTGAATTTATTCCTTGGGTGGAACATTTTGTCATTCAGGACGATGGAAGTTTTCTCTTAAAAAAGTTTGCTGTTGCAGGGTTCGGAGCTGGGATTCCAGAAAACAAAGGAGTGGTGTCCTTACAGGATGGCATGGTCGTCATGGACCAGCTAAACCAACACTTTGATAGGATTCGTTGGATACATTCCCAAACAGCCCTTGTTTCCATTACAGTAGCAGGTGCCTCCTTCATTACCGGTGAAGAGGTAGAACATCATATACCGGTAGAACTTTATTGCAAAGGAATAGGAACCATATGGCCAAGATTAGCCTTGACGAAATGAATCCAGAGATGCAGGCCAAACAAAAGCAGTTGCTCGAAAAGTTTGACAAAGAGTCAAAAACTAGAACCTTCGACCAATTACTTTTGGCACAAGCCGTTTATTGGATAGCTATCGGCATTGCCTTGTATCACTTCATCACGTCCTTCATCGGGTATCCGGCAACCCATCTTCATCGCAGTCTCCATGTTTCATTGATTCTATTCATGACATTCTTCCTCTATCCAAGAAGCAAAAAATCCAGCAGAAAACATATTCCTTGGTATGATATAGTTTTTGCTCTTGCCTCCCTTGCTGTTGCCGTGTATGTGTGGACGGACTACATCAACTTTGTCAACAGGATGGGATCCCCCAATACGATGGATGTAATCATGGGTACGATGCTGATTCTTCTTGTACTCGAAGCAAGCAGAAGAATCAGCGGATGGCCCTTGGTGATTCTCTCAGTCATCTTCTTGCTGTATGGCCTCTACGGAAGAAGCGCTCCAGGCATTTTCATGCACAGAGGCTACACATGGAGAGCATTGGTAAACCATATCTTCATCAATACAGAAGGAATCTATGGTACCAGCGTCGATGTGGCTGCCTCCTATATCTTCCTTTTCATCTTGTTTGGAACAATCATGAATAAGTGCGGCATGGGTAAGTTCTTCAACGACTTGGCACTTGCCTTCGCAGGAAGCAGCAAGGGAGGACCTGCGAAAGTTGCTGTAATCGCCAGTGGATTCTTAGGATCGATCAACGGAAGTGCTGTAGCAAACGTAGTTACCACGGGAGCCTTTACCATTCCCTTGATGAAAAAAACAGGATACAGCAACGAGTTCAGCGGTGCTGTCGAGTCATCGGCATCGGTGGGCGGACAGCTTTTACCGCCGATCATGGGCGCTGCAGCGTTCATCATGGCAGAGATGATAGGAATCAAGTATAGTTCCATCGTAGTCAGTGCGGCCATACCTGCCCTGCTCTATTATCTTGGCATCCTCATCCAGGTACAACTGAGGGCATCAAAACAGAATCTGCAAGGAATTCCAAAAAGCGATCTTCCCAAGCTTGGCCAAGTCATGAGGGAGCAGGGACACCTTTTACTTCCTATAGTATTTCTTCTCTACATGTTGCTGTTCAGCGGATCTACCGTCATTTTTTCCGCCTTCTGGGCTATAGTGGCCACAATCGTAGTAAGTATGTCCAGAAAATCAACGCGCATGTCCATCAGGCAAATTCTGGATGCCTTCAGTGAAGGAACACGCGCCGTAGTTTCGGTTGCCGTCGCCTGTGCCGTGGTAGGCATCATCATCGGAGTGGTAAGCATTACCGGATTTGGACTGAACATGGCCAACGCAATCATCCAGCTTGGACAGGCAAACCTGATGGCAACGCTCTTTCTTACCATGATCACTTGTATGATTCTTGGCATGGGGCTTCCCTCCATCCCAGCGTACCTGATCACTGCTACCATGGCAGCTCCAGCTCTAGTCAGGCTGGGCATCCCCCCTCTGGCCGCTCATATGTTCGTGTTTTACTTTGCGATGTTCGCAAACATCACCCCTCCAGTGGCGCTGGCATCCTTTGCCGCAGCAGGACTCAGTGGAGGAGACCCCATGAAGACTGGCTTGCAATCAGTACGATTGAGCCTTGCAGGTTTCATAGTTCCATACATGTTCATCTACAACTCAGCGCTCCTGCTCATCGATACGTCCTTTTTCATAGCGCTACGAGTAACCATCACAGCAATTATCGGGGTTTGCATGATTGGGATGGCGACCGAAGGATATCTCTTCAAAAATATGCCGCCGGCTATTCGCATCATCAGCTTTGCAGGAGCCCTTTTGTTGATTACAGCAAATATCGTACAAGATGGCATCGGATTAACATTCTTGGCCATAACCCTCTTGTATCAGTTGTATCTCAAACGATCTGACCACAAGAAAGTACCTGCCTAAGCGGATATGGTGACTGCCAAAAGCAGTCACCATTTTGTTTATTCCTTGAGTATCCAGGTGGCCGAATGTGCCTTCTTGGTTCCTCTACAGGGAGGAAACCTTTTTCCCACTTTCATGGTTACTTTACGTTGTGGATGATCAGCACAGTGATATTGACCACTTTTTTCACAGGCTGCACCCGTTTGAGTGGGAAATCCTTCACGAACTACGGGTTCATTCTCAACACTTTGTTCGCCTTTTTTTCCGATAAGCATCCATTGCACGAGAATTGCCGCAGTACCGACAAGGACCACGAGCACCACCGCTACTGACTTGATTTGAATATCTTCTACAACAAGAAGCATCAGTACGACGATGAGAATGATGACCACAGCATAGATGAGGGTGGTTTTCACAATTCGCTCTTTTTCGACGTTTGTATTCATATCCTCTCCTACTAATGTTTATATATCCCAGGAGGGAAGAATTCATCACAATCAACAGATATCAGCATAGCCCAAACCTTGACGATACTCAACCTAATATTATTTTGTGTATACTAAAGGTGGGGGAACCTCTCATGACAACACATACCAATTATCGTGCATTTCTTATTCATGCACTTTTCTTATCGCTCAGCATGAGCTTTATCGACGTCAATACTGTCGCCCCTGCAATGCTTACCCAAAGTGGAGGAAGCACATTTCATCTTGGCCTTCTTTCTGCAATCATGGTTGGCATGGCAAGTTTCATGCAATTGTTTTTTGCCACCCTGATCATGGGATTCAGACGAAAGAAAAGCGCCCTTTTAGTGGGAATCTACATACGTGTAACGTCACTTTTTATCCTAGCCTTTTTCTTACACAATATTGGTCTACCGGCTCCTTGGAAAATTTACTTCATTCTTTCTTTGATGGCTCTCTTCTCTTTCAGTGGAGCATTTGCGAATATTGCCTATATCGATATTCTTGGTTCTACCATAGCAAAACCACTAAGAAAAAAACTGCTTACCCAAAAACAACTCATAAGCAGCATAGGACTAATCGTCAGCTCTCTTATCGTGAAAGTCGTTCTTTCACGATTTTCTTTTCCCAAAAGCTACAGTCTTCTTTTTTTTGCGGCCTCTGCACTCTTGTTGCTGGCTACCGTAGGATTCTGGATGCTCAAGGAAGATACAAAAGAGACCAAGGACAACAACAATTTGCTTGAGCGATTACGACTCTTTATTGTATTGCTGAAGGAAGATAAAAATATTCGCATGTATCTGCTTCTGATCAACACAAGCGGCATCATCCTAGCAACACTACCCTTTCTTGTCGTTCTTGCAAACAAGTACTCGACCGTGGATGGAAGCAGCGCTGGATCCTATCTGTTAATGCAACTTTTTGGATCACTGCTCATGACACTTCTTACAAAGAAATTCTCTAAAACAGAGAGGTATCGTTCACCTCTGTATCTCTTCATCATCCTCGCTTCAAGCATCCCCCTTATTGCTTTACTTTTACGACACCATCCAAACCTTTATCCAGGGGTCTTCATACTTGCTGGAGCGAGTACCGCCTTATTCCATATTGTAAGTGTTGGCATACTGCTTGAAATCTCCAATACCGAAAATCGCCCTCTTTACAGCGCAGTAGCAGGAGTTGGCGCTGTTATGAACATCGTCTATCCCTTGTTGGCCGGCGCATTGATTCCTAGACTGGGTTTTCCCACTCTTTTTTGCGCTACCAGCATGTACATACTCCTCGGTTTGATTGCAGCGAAGAATCTGAACTGTTTTTCATCCAACTAAGCTGGATACAATTTTATTGACTTATATATATTTTTCTTATAGAGTATCTGTATCAATTAGGAGGAATGATAAAAAGTCAGTAGGTGGTTACTGAGGCTCTGTCTGAAGGGTGTATCATAAAGGTACAAGGTTGGAAGACAGAGTAGGTGCAAGTTCGACATATTTGATGGTCGTAAGAGGCC
>Ga0334887_1000492_pt1 | contig 63424 bp, 53 predicted proteins | sample GraSluR1_MG_10_FD_207217 | JGI IMG/M metagenome (GOLD analysis project Ga0334887, IMG submission 207217) | Sludge microbial communities from methane-producing bioreactor in Wageningen University, Netherlands - Granular Sludge_18_07-R1 | ecosystem: Engineered > Bioreactor > Anaerobic >...
GGCGCGTAAGCATCCTCAGGTACCATCCTATAAGAGAATCGGGGTCTTTCATCCCTTTGGTGCACTTAGGTTTGCGGCCTGGCTGCTTGTCGGTGAATGTCTGTTCTGCCTTGAGAAAAGTGGCATTCTTTAGATCAGCATCTACAATCGAGATTCCGAGTATTTCCAGACCCCGCTTCATTGAGGAGGCACATCCGGACCAGAACCAATCTATCCCGGGTGTCTTCTTTCCGGATTTGGACAGGTAGCATGGATCGATAGCAATCGCAATGCGATGCCCCTTCGTCGTATCAAGGAAGTATTTGTTGAAGCCCAGCCAGTCAAAAGACTTCTTGAAATTCTGGCGGAACCTGCTTTCACACGACTTACCGCACCGCGCCATTTGGGTGAAATTTGTACGTCCTGTGTTTGTTAGAAAAAGTTCCATGGTCTCGATGAAGAAAGTTTGGAAAGGTTTGCTTAAATTTGTTTGGCCGGAGAGTGCTTTCGAAATCATCTCTCTGAGCTGGATAAGGGGCTTGATTTTCATAAAAGTAACTGGATTTGTTGTTACTTCTAAGTTACTGAATATCAAGCACTTATCCAAATTACTCAAGCATTATTTTCCATAATTTTTAACACTTTTTTGCGTCTCTGTTTTATGCCGTTCATAAGATGTCGTAAGCCATCCTGAAACGGACTGTGGTTTTGTAAGTAATTGATTATTATTTAAATATTAAAATTTTAACGAACCATTGTAAAATAAACCATCATTTTATCCTCCTTTTTGTCATAAACCGTTTGAGGTGCCCACGAACAGTCAATGTCTCCTAATTCCGGAAATGCTTTATCAACACGGAAATCAGAATGCGTCCAGTGAATCAGATCGTAAGATTTCATCATTACAATGGCCCGGTTGTTTCCCCATCCGTATTTTTCAATAGGGCGTTGCCAATCTGTATCGCGATAACCGGCACGTTTACCAAAAATGTGAAGATCTGTCATAACCAGATAAAAAGCGCCATCAGGTCCACGGGAGATATGGGGGTCGCGAACCCCTTTTTGTTCTGCCAGCTCTTCACCCCTGAAAACAGGTTGACCATCATTTACATCGGTAAATGTGTAACCATCGCGACTGATGGCAAAATATGCAGATTGGGTTTGATCTTTGAAATATACCAAAAGGTAACCTCCAAAGTCTTTCTCATCTAATTTTTGTTGTTTTTTTGGCTTCGTAAGTTCTGATACAATGTCAGTACCGGTAGGCCTTATTGCATCCTGTTCGCGATTTATTCGTGTTTGTCCGGCAACTGTAACAACACTTAAAGCATAAATCAGATTGAATAATATTAATAATTTGTACTTCATGATTATGGGTTTGAACTAAATTTTAAATATTGGTCATCATATTATTAAGCAGAACGGTTACATGTATGAAATGTTTGCGGTTTGCGGGCTCGTCTCTGTCAACCATTACAAAAGCTGATGCGGGGCAGAATGTTTCTAGTAAGCACTAAACCCCCATTTTTTATACATGATGTTGTGCACTGGCATTGTTATATTCTTACAAATTCTCTAAAATTTTTCCTATCAATTACATAACCCTTAGCTTTGTATGTTTCTATAAAACTCTGAGGAAATTTTGCTTTTTTGTTATTCCATTTGAATTCAAATCCAGTTATTTGCCCATTATTTTCTTCTACAAAATCAATTTCTTGTTGTTGTTTTGTTCTCCAAAAGTACATTTTTGCAAAAGTGTCTTTATATAGATTTTGTTTTCTCCTTTCCGATACCAAAAAGTTCTCCCATAAAGCTCCTTTATCAACTCTTAAATCCAATTGGTTGAAATTGCTAATAATCATATTTCTGATACCATTATCATAAAAGTAGATTTTCCGATTCTGTTTTATTTCGTTTCGAATATTCCGGCTAAAACTATGCAATCTAAATACGATGTATCCTTTTTCTAAAACTTCTATATACTTTTGAACTGTAATTTTGTTTATTCCAATGAGTTGTGAAATCTCATTGTAATTAATCTCACTCCCTATTTGTAAAGCCAATGCTTGGAGTAATTTTTCTAGAACTTCAGGTTTTCTTATGTCTGAAAATGCTAAAATATCACGATACAAATAACTGTTTACAAGGTTCTTTAAAGTTTCTCGTTCTTTTCCTTGATTATTAATGACTTCAGGATAAAGTCCATAAAGTAATCTGTTTTCTATTTGCTGTTCAGATTTTATAACTCCAATTTTATTTTCATATTCTTCCCAAGAAATAGGGAACAATTCATATTCCCATTTTCTTCCAGTTAATGGTTCATTCAATTCGTTTCCTAAATCAAATGATGATGAGCCACTAACAAACAACTGAACGTTTTTGAATTGGTCTGTAATGATTTTCAAAGTCAAACCGATTCCTGGTATTCTTTGAACTTCGTCAAGGAAAATATATTTGTAATCGCCAATAAATGTTCTAATCTGTTCTGTTGTTGGACTTTGTAAAAGATTTCGTGTTGCCGGATCATCAGCATCAAGGAATAAATAGTCTTTGTCTTTAAGAATTTCATTTAGCAACGTTGTTTTTCCAACTTGTCGTGCTCCAACTACAACAATGGCTTTTCCTCCATTAATCTTTTCTTTAATAGTATTTTCTATTGTTCTGTCAAACATTTTTTTATTTAAAGGTATAAATAAATATTGTAATGACCAATAGTTATACTTATATGATATTTAAATGTCGCGATGTGGCTCCTTTTGCTTGCTGCGGAAAATTGTATGAGTAGTGGCAGATGGTGCGGTAGTTTCCTGTCAAACCGCTATGCAGTTTGGGCGGTCAACGAACCTTGAATTTACCACATCGTCTTCCATTACTTATACAAAATGTAAAAGGCTGGCTTTAATCTTTTGAATTTAATACTGTCTGTCTTCATATGCTTGTGTATTACTATTTTTTAGTTTATCATCTTTTTCACAAGTTATACTTTAAGAGAAATTGTGTTGATTTTATTATAAGTGGAAAAAACTAGTCAATCTTAAATGAGCGGATTAATTGGCATTATGAATCCTTACTGTTAAGAACTTCCCATTTTTTCTTATTGAAATACCAAAAAATCAATGAGATAATTAATACAAAAGAACAAAAGATTGGAACTTTAAACGATTCCATCAAACCACTCATCACTAATTGAGGGGAAATGTCAGTTGCTTTAACCATTGTTTCAAGTGCTTCAATCATTCCTCCAATTTGATTAAGAATTCCTGAGATAAACACAATAACTCCCAAAACTAACATAGCATCAACATTGCTTTTTTTGATGTTTTTCTTTTTCTTTAGATAAAGTTGAAAACTTAAAAGTGGTCCGTAAATGAGCACTCCCAAAACGGATAATCCGATTAATAATAAGGTAAAACCGGCAAGCGTAGTAAATAAATACTCAAACATTGACATAATTGATAAATTTTTAGTTAAACATTAATTTGTATCAAATCTATGTCAAAAATTAACCTTACAATTTATATTTATCTGTTTATCCATTTTGCCTTTACAATTAGCAATCTAAATACTGTCAATGACAAATAACCGATTTAGTCAGCTAATTATATTATTAAAAATGCATTATAGCTAAGTTAATACCATTATAATGCAATTATACCGATATTTGTTTTGAAACAATGAATCTATCAGTTAAAAATATAGCCCGTATATCGGTGCATATTATCTTTTGGTTTTGTGCATGGTTTTTTTTCTTTTTTTACTACAAAAGATATAGTGAAATAAACAGCTATACAATTGGCGCATCACTAATAAACTTGATAGTTGCCATCATTACTGTATATACGTTTAATTATCATTTAATCCCAAACATTTTACTAAAAAACAAAAAAAGAAAGTTCTTCGCATTTGCTTTTGTAACCATTGTAATGTTTTTCTATATCCAGTTGTTACTTACATTGCTTTTAGTTGTGAAACAATTATCAGACGGACACCATTTGTTTCCTGAAATGCTTGATATAGTGATGCTCTTTTTTAACCTGTTTTTTGTGGTTTTCATTGCTATTGCCATAAAGTTTTACAAAAGATGGAACGAGAAAGATTTTCAAGAGCAAAAAGTGCAAAAAGAAAAAGTTGAAGCAGAACTTCAAATGCTGAAAACACAAATCAATCCACATTTTTTGTTCAACACACTCAATAGTATCTACGTGTTAGCGATGAAACAATCGGAACAAACAGCAAATACGGTAATGAAACTTTCAGATATTCTGGATTATATTCTTTACCGGATTGATACACCTAAAATTGCGATATCAAACGAAATAAAAATCATAGAGAACTATATCGAGCTTGAAAAAATACGATTCTCTAATCGCGTTGACATTAATTTTACCACTGATTTAAAATCACAGGGTATTCAAATACCTCCTATGTTGATTATCCCATTCATTGAAAATGCATTCAAACACGGAGTTGCAAAGTCCATAGAAAAATCGTGGATAAAAATTTCTATAAAAGAAACTGACGGGGCCTTAAATATTCTTGTTGCAAACAGCAAAACACAAAGTAAAGTAGAAGACAAAACAGGAGGAATAGGATTGATGAATGTCAAAAAACGCCTGAGCCTGCTTTATAAAGAAAAATATGAACTCAATATTTTTGAAAAACAGATGCAATATACAGTATCTTTGTCTATACCAATAAATTAATTTATGATTAAATGTCTTGTAGTTGACGATGAACATTTGGCTCGTGAAGCTGTAAAAGCTTACATAGAAAAGATACCCGAGCTGGCATTTGTTGGTGAATGTGAAAATGCATTACAGGCTATGGCTTTCTTACGTGAAGAAAATGTAGACCTGATTTTTCTTGATATTGAAATGCCTGAGATTGATGGAATATCATTTCTGAAGAACGTTAAAAATAACCCAGGTGTTATTTTTACTACTGCTTATCGCAATTATGCCGTAGAAGCATTTGATTTAGATGTCATTGATTATTTGTTAAAGCCAATTTCGTTCGACCGCTTTGTTATGGCGATTAGTAAATTCTACGAAAGGAAGAATAGTAATGTTAGTCATAATGAAACAAAAAAAGCCAATCGAAATTTCATAAATATTAAAGCCGACCGAAAAATCTATAAAATTGATATTGCAAAGATTGACTACATCGAGAGTTTGAAAGATTATGTGAAAATTATCTGTTCTGATGAATCAATTATAACACACGACTCTTTATCAAATCTTGAAAACACTTTAACGGAATTCGGTTTTATCAGAACTCACAATTCATTTTTGGTTGCAATAGATAAAATTAAATCATTCAATTCAGAATCAGTATTTCTTGAGGATAAAGAACTTCCAATTTCAAGAACATATAAAAAATATGTTTTATCCCAATTATGAAAACTCAATTGTCATTTACACAAAATTTTGGACAGTGCCATTTATTGGATCCTGCCATTTTTCAATTCGTAATTTGTGCTTCTTCCACCGCTTGATTCTTTTTGTAAAATATCCTTCTTCATTAAATCTTGAATATCTCGAAGTGCAGTATCCTGTGAGCACTTGTTAATTTTCGCCCATTTCGATGTCGTTAACTTTCCATCAAATCCATCAAGCAGTTTGTTTATTATTTTTTGCTGTCTATCATTGAGAATTGTGGTAGAATGGTTTTTCCAAAATTCTGCTTTGTGAAGTATTTTCGATAAAATTTCTTCGGTGGAGTCAATAGCATTTATTAAACATTGCAAAAACCACAAAATCCATTCTGTAATGTCTGAATTTCCTTTTTGTGTTTTTTCAAGTTTTTCATAATACTGTTTCCTTTCAACTCTAATTTGTGCAGACATACTGTAGAATCGCCTGACACTTTTGTCAGAACGTGCCAATGTCATATCTGTGATTCCTCTTGTAATTCGTCCGTTCCCATCGTCGAATGGATGAATTGTCACGAACCATAAATGAGCAATAGCTGCCTTAAGAACCAAATCAATTTCATGCTCGTTTTCAAACCAGTCCAAGAATCTGTTCATTTCTGGTTCTATCCTGTCTGAACTTGGAGCTTGATAGTGAACTTTTTCTTTTCCCATTGGACCTGACACAACTTGCATAGGACCAGTCGTATCTTTTCTCCAGTCGGCAACAGTGATTTTATATAGATTGCTCCATCCTGAAGGGAATAGTGCTGCATGCCAACCAAATAATCTGTCTTTGCTCAAAGGCGCATCATATCTTTGAGTTGCGTCAAGCATCATTTCAACTATTCCGTCAATGTGACGTTCCGATTCCACTGCTCCTGCAATGTCAATTCCTAACCGACGTGCAATTGAAGAACGCACTTGTTCAATATCTAAAAATTCACCTTCAATTTCTGATGACTTAATAACATCCAAAGTAAGGGTGTTTAATACCGCTTCATTTTGTAAATCGAAACCAAGCGACTCCATTTTACCCAATAGTCTTCCTTGTAGATTTCTAACTTCACCAAGTTTTATCATCACTTTTTTATTGTCCCAAGTGAAGTCAGTCCAGTTATCTTTCTCGTGTATATAAATTTTCATTCTCCGCATATTATGCGACAAATATACTGTTTATTCTCCGCAAAAGAAATTTTCTCCGCAAATATTGCATAGATTACGAGGGTTAATCTCCGCACTGTCGTTTTGTATGTCAGCCGGCCTGTTGGCCTGGTTGGCAATACCACTGAACGGTTATTCTCCGTTTTTTGGCGCCAACGGTCACGTGTATGAGTAGTGGCGGATTGCGGGTTGCTTTCCTGTCGAAAAGCACCGAGGCCGATGCGGGCTGTAAGCCCTGATTATCAGCACCGAAACCGCACTTAATTATATACGCCGTTATCGGCTGGCATTCAATTCTGCTTTATTTCTTTTCTGTAATCGCCATCCGCTTTTTTCTTAAACCCATTACTCAACAATGCTTTCACAGAGAAAATATTTTCTTCGGAGGGGTCTGCTGATATTTCTTTTCCTCTTAGTGCCGTAACTATTTCTTCTAACTTATGAATAACCATTTTACTGATACCCTTATTCAGATATTCTTCTTCGCCAATCAAATAGCCAATTTCGTAAGTATGATTCTTTTCTGCTACATCACCGTATAAACCCTCAAAGTCGTGTCCTTTTTCCTCTATATTTTTCAGAAAAAAACAGTCGGCGTGAAGACAGTATCCGATTTTTTGGTTGTTATGATAGACGATAAAATGCGTCAAGAAACCGTATTTGCCATCTTTGTTGATTATTTCATCCAACCAAGCTTTGCGTTGTTCTTCCCCATCGGGACACAGCCGTTTGTAGATATATTCTTTGTCGAGCCATTTCTCGAATAAGGGTATATCTTCGGATTGGAACGGTTTTAATACAATTTCGCTTATGTTTATCGTCATATTATTCTTTTATTGCATCTTTATATTTATCAAGTAACGGTAAATTGTATGAGTAGTGGCAGATTGCGTGGCACTTACCTTTCAAACCGCTATGCAGTTTAAGCGGGCGACCAATTTTGATATATAGCACTTAGCCTGCCATTACTTATACAAAATGTTAGGCACTGGCGTTCTGTCCTCTATGATAATTTTGCAGCTAAATATACTAAATAATCAAGCTTGAGGGAAGGACAAAAAGGCTCTTTGGCAAAATTTGGATGTGGAGTTAGCCCTGTAGGTTTTGCTAAAGTGCCTTTTTGTGAAGGGATGGCTTTATTTTACTTCTTCAACTTCACGCCATATAAAGTTCGACTTTCGATAATCAATCAACCACTTATCCTCTTTTTTTACCAACGAATCGTTATAGATTGTATAAAGTGTTGTTTTTATTTGCTTGCCATCTTGTTCTCCTATCAAAATTACTTGGCAGTACGAAGTTGTTTTCGCTGTATTTTCAGTTAGCTCATCAATCGTTTGTTGTCCGTTTTGATGGTAAACAATTTCAAAACCTGAAAGAAAACCGGTGAAAGCCTGCTTCAGTTGTTCTCGCCCTTTTAGCACATTACTTTGTCCATTTGTAATGGACTCTACAATTCCGTCTTCCGAAAATAATAATACCTGTTTGTCAATCTCTTTTGTATCTGCCAAGTTTGAAAATACATCAATGACTTCTTTAATAGCCATTTTATTTTCAATAGTAGCAATTCTCTGTTCCAGTTCTTTTGATGCCATATTTTGTGCATTAGATATACCTACAATTGTAAGTAAGATTATTGTTATTAATAAATTTTTCATATTTCTTGATTTAAATTATTTTTTGTCTGGCAAGGTTGAAATTGGGTTGCGGATTGAGTGTATATCCAAAAACCGAAACGAAAAGTTCCCTTAAAAATCCCTCTTGAAATTGTTCCTCCTTTGAATTTCTGATATTTTCCTGAATCGAATAATTTCCAAAATAGTCTTGAAACTCCTTGTATTTCTTGTCAATCAGAACGGAATCTAATTCGTTTAAATATTTTTTCTCTACCGATTTTTGAAACAAACTCATGTTATCCTTTTATTCTCATTTTTAATCCTGTTATATGTCTGCAAAATACAATTTTATTGTCAGTTTATAATCTGAACGATGATGCTAATCCGTGTGCGTTGGCAAAAAAAGCATGTGTTTGGCAGCGAAGGGACGGTTGCAGGGATGGGCTGCCAAACTCTTGCTTTTGTGGGTTGGCATTTTCCATTTTTTCTCTTTTCAAATCTGCAATCATGTTACTGCTGTGTCGTTTTTTCGGCTTGCGTACAACGGTTGGCGGTATGAAATCGTTGGGGATTACGGAGCACTTCACTATCAAGATACAACCAACTTTGATGTGAGAGATGCTGTTAATACAACCACTTAAACCCCAATGTTTTATACCGCGTGTTACCGGTTCGTGCTTTATTTTGTCATTACTTTTCAATTTTATTCTGTCTTGGTGCGTTGGCTTGGTAGCTCTTTTGATGTTTTTTGCTTGGCTTAGTGCGTTTGGAAAAACAGCAAATGTGCTACCAAATGCGTTGGCATTATTACCTAACTATTAAATAAACAAGAATGCTTATTGCAATCACAAATCCTACTATTTGAAATATTCTGTTTGACTTTATTTCTTTTTTCAGTAAAACATTTTGGTCTGATATAGATTTTATTTTACTCTCTAACAATTCCATATTTTTAGTTGCTTGCTTTTCTATGTCGGTTAAATGTTTTTCGGTTGTTTCGCTGAAATTGTTTAAGAGTTGTTTGGCTTCTTTGTGATTTGTGTCAAGAGTAGTTTGAATATTGCCTAATGTTTGAACAATTCCTGTCAGCGTTTGGACGATGTTTGTAAGTGTGCCATTGATAGAGTTGATAGCCCCAAATATTTCAGCAAGTGTTTTTTGAAGTTTGTCGAAATGCTTTTCTAAATCAACTTTCTCTAGACGTTCTAACTGCTTTTCCAGTTCTTCATTTCTCTTTGAAAGTTCCTTTAAGTTTTCAGAAAACAAATTATTGCTGACATCTATGTAATTTTTTGTTGCTTTTCCTAAGCTTTCAACAAATGACACCGAAAGGATCTTAACTTTTTCAAATGCATCAATAAATTCTTTCGGAAGAGAATCAACTCCTTTCCGGGTTACTTCAATTTCTTTCCTAATCTCTTCCAAACGACCTACTTCCTTTTTCAGTTTTTCAAGTTCTGAAAGACTAGCATCAATTAATTTTAATTGCTGTTCTATTAAACTCATATAGCTTGTAATTTTTTATTTAATTCATTAGTGTATTCTATGTTTACCAATAGCATAATATGTTGTTTTGCAGATTCTAAAAAGGGAATAAACTCATGATTATTAGTACTATCCTTAATTAACTCTTCAAAGCTTACAAGTTTACTTTTTAAACTTTCATAATTTTTAGAAGTTTTATAGAAATTGTAAAACCCATTAACCAGGTTTTCTTGTGCTTCATCATAATAGAATTTATTATTTAATCCGAATGTAGAAAAAGCATAAAGAACTTTTAGTACAAACTCACTTTCATAATCAACTTTACTTAATGTACGCCATATTCTTTTGCATGATCCTCTCATCATTTTGCATTCTGAAATAAACCTGTTTTGTTTATTAAGGACATTGGCATATTTTTCAAAATCATTCCATTTTGAAATTCTACCTTGTGCCGTGTCATCTGTTAATGAAAAAGGTTCTCCATTAATTTTAAATCCTTTTCTGGCATATTTTGCATTAAAGTAATAGTACAACTCATCTTTAAAAAGATGATTAAACCAATAACTATTAAAATTTGTTGAGTTTACTTTTGATTCTGCCTGGGTTTTTGAATCTATAATAAATTTGAAAAGATCGTCAATTGCCTCCTTTCTTTTTGCTACAATATCATTATAAGTAAACTCCAATACTCGTTTAACACACTTTTGAATTGTTTTAAAAGTATCAAATTCCCTGGTTTCTTCTTTGAGTTCTTTAATTATTTCTAATGTTTTTGATCTTGACAAGTACTTAAGCATATGCTGCTGAGTACTTCTAATATAATCTTCTTTTTTTTTCTTTAACAAAGTAAAGGTAATAAGGCCAAGATTGTAGTCAATAGTATAATCCTCAATTAATCCGACTGAATAAAGACGATAAATAATTCTTTGAACATCTATTATTTTTATTTCAGAGTAATATAATTCTATATATTCTTTTTTATTTTTATTAAATGCTGGAGTTCCCTTTAGATTCATATTCCACTCTTCTTCAATCCTAAGTATGAAATCATCAAAATTATAGGAAGCTGCATTTAGGCATTCCAAATACCTTACTGTACTATGTGGAGCATGAATTGCTAAATTATTTAATCCGAAATCGTTTTCAATTTTTTCTTCTAATTTACATTCTTCAAAGATTGTCGGTACTGTAAAATCAAAAATATTCTTATTAGAATCATTAAAGAATTCTATTAAGGACTTACCTTCGTTCAATCCTTCTTTTATTTCTTCTTGCAGGAATTCACACAAAGTTGTAAACCCTGCACCAACTTCCTTCCATTCGGAAAGTAAATATTCTAAAATTTCATTTGTCTTTTCAATATTTGGGCTTTGTTTAGGTGGCAATCCATGAATAGTAGCGGTTGGTGAATTATTATTTGTAAAAATCTTACCAATGGCTTCTCCATTAGCATTATTTATCAACATATTCCCAATCCATTTACCATTAGTTGTTAGATTCAGGTTAATGTTATCTACATTTTCTGTATTGTATTTTTCAGTAACTAACTTTAAACGTGTAGTATTTATTCCTTCGTTGTAATTCATCAATCTATTTAATTGATAAACTTCAGTTTCAACACCCTTAAAACTATTATTATGAAAAAAGTCGTGTACAGATTTATCTTGGTTAAATACTAAAATATCTTTTTCGTTTATGCTAACTCCAAATTGACCATACTTACTGATAAGCTGATTTTCGCTCTCAAAATATTTTACTTGAATCCTATTTTGAAAACTACCATATTCTTCTATTAAACCTCTGGCTTTTCTTCTATCAGAAATGAGCTTGAATTGATTATTGTTAACGAAAAAGTCACTTTTTAAAGTAAAATAGTGATTACCGTCAAAATAAATATTGCAAACAGATTTAGCTTTGTCCCTACCTGCTCTTCCTGCTTCTTGAATATAACTTTCAGGGGAAGAAGAAAAATTAATGTGATTTATTGCTCTAATACTTTCAATATCTATACCCATGCCGAAAGCTTTAGTACAAACCATAGTGTGAATTTTTCCTTCAAGAAAATCAACAAAATACTTTTGTGCTTTTTCAATTACCTGTTTTGGTACTTTATCGTCTCCACCCATAAAAAAACCTTTATGGTCAATCGGCACAACTGTTAAGTTTTCAAAAACTTCTTTGACCTTAGGAAAGTTGTGTGCTTCTCTTGTTATTCCAAATGTCCCAGTAATATGCGGACAAAAGATAATGGAAATTGGATCAAAGTTACTTTTGTAGTCAAAGGATTTTGTTATTCTGCTAAATACTAATTCAATTAATTCTTGAATTTTTTCTTCATTTTCAATTATTTCAAAATCCCTGAAATGTTGTTCCAAGGCTCTACGAACTACGTTTTCATCGATTGAGTTTAAAACTTCTAATATATCTTCATAAAACTCATTTAACAATGCTTGCTTATCAAAGCCAATTAAATCTTTTAAACTTTGTTCTTTTATTGGAAAATTTGATGGTTTATTATTGCTTTCTACAAGATTAAAAAACAATTCAGGTCTAATCGTGTTATCAATTGAGATAATAGCATCAGCAGATTCCTCTGTGTCAATTTTCAACTCTCTTTCAATGTCGGTTAAAACATCAAACGATGCAGTAGCAGTTAAACCAATTAGATTTACGCCTCTAGAACTTCTTGATTTGGCGAATTTTTGAGCATTTTTACCAAGCATTAAATAAGTTGTTCTAAAATCATGTCCCCATTCAGAAACACAATGAACTTCATCTATCACACAGTAAGAAAATGCAAGCCCAAAATCTGATGAATCTATTCGTTGTATTAAGTTTCTGAATTCTTGAATTACTAATCTCTCAGGAGACACAAAAAGAATCATGGTTTCACCATACTTGAAATTTATAATTTTTTGTATTCTCTCATCCCTTTTTATGTTTGAATTAATAAAATCACAACCGTCAATCCAGTTTTGTTTCAAAACCCTTACTTGGTCTTCCATCAACGATTTTATTGGGTCAACAACTAAACACAATCCTGGTTGAAGAAATGCTGGTAATTGATAAGCTAATGATTTCCCTCCCCCTGTTGGTAGCAATCCGATAACTGGTTTTTGTTGCAATGCCCTTGAAATTAATGGAAGTTGCCCTTCCCAGAAACTGACTTTTCGGAAAATGTTTTGAATGAAAAAGTTGATACTATCTTTATATTCTTCCTTTGGTTCATAAGTGCCATCATCTTTTTTATCCACAAATGAAGGATAATATAAAAGGTCAGCACAGTACACTCTTCTTGATTTACCAAAGGAAGTATCATAATAATGCGAAGATCTAATTTTAATAGCATTGTCTGTTACATAATCACTTTCCTTGTAGATATTAGACCTTCTTAAAATTGAATGATCAATTATAATATCAAACTCATTTTGTTTAAAATGAGTTTCATCATGAATATTCGCATTTAAATGAATTTCTTTACTTAGCAGCCATTTGGGATTATCATAGATGGTTAATTCTATTTTGGGTAGGAAATATTTTTCTTCATCAAATAAGAGGTCATTGATATTGTTAAGAATCTCTTGAAAGGTTTCTATAGCAATTGCACCACATGGTAAATCCCTTTCGATTATAGCAAGTCTAATCCTTTCCCGTTTAAAAAAGTCAGGATCATTTTGCGTTTTATGAATTAATAACTCAATTAATGCCTTTTGTATTCGGGCTACTGCAAGAGGAATAAAAATCAAGTAGTATTCCGGAATTTTATCTTCAATTTTTCTATTATAGTTTTTCTCAAAAATCTTGTATTGTTTTTTGCATATTAGTTCATCAAATTTGATTTTGTCAGTTTTAATATCTGAAATATTAAACCTTAGAGTCGAAAAGTTTTCATCATCAGCCCAAGAATCTCTTTTTGCATCGTAGTATTTGTATTCAGATAATAAGTGATGTGGTCCATCTATTTCGAATATTCTGCTATAATTCTTATAGTTTTTAGTTTGTTCATCATAATGCAAGTATGGTGATGTAAAACAGAAATCAACCGATCTTTCGCCTTTTATCCCTCCATTAATTGTATCGAATTTTCTTTGAGGTTGGATTATTTGTTTAAGAAAAGGATGCTTCCCGATAAATTCCCATTCAAGATGACTATCTAATTTACCTAAGTAATTGTACTTGATAATATCTAGGCCTGGTTCGATAATATGAAGTAATTCAAACAAAAGATCATAGGAAATATTAGTATTGGAGTTGTTATAATTTATTATAGACTCGGAAATTGTTTCTTCTATTAAATTAATCTTTGCTAATAATTTTTCCAAACTAACAGGAGCTCTTGTTGGTAGTCCTCTTGTAATGATGTTGTTAATTACTGCTAAAACAGGGTTAAGCTCTTTAAAATTGGGATTATGCTCGTATGGAAAATCTACATCAAATGAACATACGTATTGAAGTAGCCCATTTATTTGGTCAATTTGTGTTCGGTCAGTTTGTTTAATTTTATCCAAATTAGCTTTAAAGTCGGTTATGACTTTTGCTATACTGTCAACTATGTAACCAGCTTTAAATTGCATTTTGTCTTGAAATAAGATTTATGAAATAGTCATTTGTCAACGCAGAAGGTTTTTTGTGAGGTTGGGGCAAAAGCAAATGTGCTGCAACTGTATCGGGTTGTGTGTCGGGTTGCAGCTCTTTTGATTTTGCAGAAGCGTTGGCATTTCTGTTCATTTTCTCTGTCGTTTTATTGTTGCATTGTCGTTTTTTAGCATGACCGGTAACGGTTTGCGTGTATGTGCAGTAGCGGATTTGAAGCACTTGCCTGTCCGTTTAGCACAAAGTTTCTTAGAAGCACAGACCTTCGATTTACCACTTCACCCGCTATTGCCACATACACGCTGTTAGGCAATCGTGCTTTCTTTCGGCCGTGCGTTGGCTTTGCAAACTCTTTGACAAAACTTTGGTTGGTGCAGAGGCTTGTGGGGTTTTGGCAATGTGCTTGCAAAATGGGTTGGCTATATGAAGTATCTAAAATCATGTGCTTTTGTCCCTAATTCTTCTAATTGTTTACCCATTACAGACAGTCGTTTGGAGAAGTCAATGGTTACAGGAAAAGTTTTATAAAGTTCTGCTCCATTCCAATTCATTTTTGTCAGTTTGAGAATGTCATTAGCAACAGTTTCTATCGGGTCAGTTCCCCTAAATCTCTTGATAAGTAAGGGTGATGGTATTCCTCTTTTTCCCTGAAAATACTTTCCGTTCAATTCTTGACTTTCAATTAATCCATGTGTCCACAACAAAAAAGTGAAATCATCCAGTTGGATTACCGTTCCTCTTTCAATCGGATAGCCATTAAATTCATGCTTACCCTTACTGTTTTTGATAAGTTTTATGGCTCGCCAACTACTGAATTGCTGAATCTGTAAGAGTTCGATATTATCAATTCCTTCTAACGCATTGCATATTCCTTCCATTTCAGCTCCAGTAAAATGTGTGGTTTTATGCAGTACCAATTTTTTCAATCCAATAACCGGGTCAATTTTATGGTAAGTATTTCGAATGTTGCTAACTAAACGAAAAGCATCTTCCTTACTCATGAAAGGATTCTTGTTATAAAATACTGGCTTATCTATTGGCTGCAATAAGAATTTAAGTCCGTTTCCATGACCATCAAATATTTGACTACTCCCAAGAACAACTTTATCACGGGCATTTTGTCTTACGGCATAACCTAATCCAACAAAGGCAGTTTCCGTATTGTCTGTCTTAACCTTCCATGGAGTTCCATTTGATTTAACATATAAACCTAACGATAGCCACCACCGAATTTTTGCCTGGTCTTTGTAGTTAATGGATTTGTCTTCTATGAACTGGATTCTCAAGCCCTTCTTTACACAGTACAATTTCAATGAATCATGCAAGTCATAATACGTGTTTTCATTCTTTAGCTCCCTGAATTTCTTCCATTGATTGGGAATGTAAATCACAACGCAATCTATGTCTGTGCTCTTCAAGGCCAACTTATCAATTTTGCTTTTCAGGTAATCATAAAATTGAATGGCAGAAAAACTGCTCACATCATTATCGGGGATTGTAATTACAAATTCACTTTGAACAGTGTTGGGAATGATGAGATGCTTTTTAAAAACATTGTCAAATCCCGGAAAATCCTTCAAATACTCCCTTTCCCATATTGGACTGACTGAATTCAGTAGTGAATCTAAATGGGCTTTAACTTTTTCAAATCCAAAGTCAGGGGAAATAATAGCTAAGTTGACTATTGCAGGGCCATTGTTACTTTGGTCAAAGCTTTCTTCTAACGGACTTAAAATTTTTAAGCCATTTATCGGATGAATTGATTGCTTTGCCTCATCCTGATAATGAAAATAAATTGACGGCTCATTAAGCTTTGTAAAGCCATTAAAGCAATAAAACTTATCGTTTACTTTTTTGGCTGCTGTTGAGTAATATTCAGATAGCTTTATTTCAAAATCACCGAGTTTAAAATTTAAGCCTTCATTTTTCTTCTTCAATTCATTAAACCACCGATGCATCTTTTGCCCATACTTATTATTGTAGCGATTTGAAATAATGGTGTTTGAAAGATATTGAACAACATTTCTGGGAGGTTCACCGCCTGCTGTTGTCTGTATATGAACAGTAGGACAAATTAGTAGATATAGTTCTTTGTTAACGAATTCAATTTTAAACTCAAATGCTTCAAAAACAGCTATGTTTTGGTGAATATTGAAATTACGGTTTCGATTTTTAATATCTGCAATTTCGCTATCACTTAATCGGTTTTCGGAAGAATAGAATTTTCTGATATTCCTACCTTTTGCGTAAACGGACAATCCAAAATCATTGATCAAAGCTTTTTCAACCAACTCATATAGCATCCCTAAATAAAAGGAATCGGAATGATAATAGATATGCTCCGGTATGTCAGCAATTTTTAAGTCATCCGTTATATGGCTTTTAAGAGTTTCCTTGATTTCCTGTTCAACACCAAAAATCATCAGAGTATCGTTTTTGGTAAATGACGCAACAATATTTGAACTGCCGATTACTTGCCGCAATCTTTTCCATTTTCCTACCCCTGTTAAAGTGGTTTTCGTAGTAAAAGCGGTTTTCGGAAAGCTCTTTGCCTTTATTGCATTTAAAAGAATTGGCAAGGTGGCAGAGGGATTCTGACTTAACCTAAATGCCTGTCTTTGTTCAAATCGTTCAGAGGCAATGGTATCAATTTGTGTATTTGATAATTCACAGGTTTTATAAATCTCATGTAGGAAATAGTCGAAGTTATCAATCTCTAAAAATCCTGAACGATTGTTTTGCTGATGAGCTTTTTCAATCAAAGCTTCTAAATCCTTTGATGGTTGCAGCCCCTTTGGGATACACCAAATTAAACCTTTTGGAAAAGCATTGGGTTTCTCTAATGCTTTTTCCAATGTAGTCATTACAGATTTATCACTGCCCGAATACCCGACAACTAATATGCCTTTTTGGGTTGAAGCGTCTAAGAATTTTGTATGTAAACTTGCTTCTAACTCCTGAAGTTCTTCATCAGTATTTTGGAGCGGATCATATCGGAAATCCCCATGAAGTTTTACAACTGTAGGAATATCCGAATTGAATTGTTGAACAGAGCTTGCGTTATCAGGGGAAACAATTTGGCAACTTTTATAATTCAGGGCTGTAATTGCCTTTTCAATCAAGTCGTCAAAATTTGTAGTCCAAACCACATTAAATTTTTGTCGCTCTACCAGTGCTGATAAACAGAGAAAGCCAATGGACGGTTTTTTATCACGAACCAAATCACTCAAAAACTCTTTTCTAACAAGTGAGTCGGGGTAGCATTCTTTGAAGTAGTGAGAATAGGGGTTTGTTATATTGCTGTCGCCTCTTTGGTCAAAATAATTTTGAATAATTTGTTTATTGGCTTCTATTTTAAGGTCAGTAAACTTCTTACCATTTATTATTTTCTTGCTGCTAAGTATCTCTCTCTTAAAATGCCAAACTAAGTCACCTCCTGACGGGATACCGGAATTGACAGAGGCGCCTGAACCTAAAAACAAATCGAATGATTGGTTTGAAAGCACCTTGAAACTTCTTAAAAATGTATCTCTGTCTATTTTTCTCATCTGTAAATAAAGTGTTAACTCCCTGCCATTCCGTTAATAAATGTTTCTACAAATCTTAAAATCTTATTCGTTACTCTTTCGGCTATTGTTGCTCGTTCTTTAAGTGCTGGCCTTTTGTTTAAAAGTCCGATTACATCATCTCTAAGCGGTTTTTTCTCTGTAAAAAGGTATTTACCAATTACATCCTGAAGTTTTTCCTTGTCAAGGCTTTCTTCTTCACTTAATTTCTTGAGGGCTTCTTTCCGTTCTTCATTCCAATAACTTTCAAACTCGTCTGGAATGTCGTCCGAATCTGAAATATGAGGTAAGTTCTCTTGGATGAACTTCTCTATCAATTCTCTCTTGCTTCTCAATTGTGCATCACCTGCCACAATTTCGATCAAAGCTTTTTTCTGCTTCTCTTGTTCCTCAGGCGTTGCATCTTTCAACTTGGCAAGCAACTTTAAAATGTAGGCTACATTGATTTCATCTCGGTGTATCAACTCCAATTCAAAGTCAATATCTCCTAAAATGCTGACCTTTTCTTTTTGGTTGTGACCTTTTGCTTTGTCGTACAAGTCAAGGTATTTGCTTTTGTAATCTTCAAAAGACTGCTCTGTCATGGACAAGTCGTCAAACTTGAATTCAGTGAATGTGGAAAGCACATTCTTCAAACGTATCAATTCACGAAAGGCTTGAATAAAAGCCAATTCTTCTTCTTCGCTTGGTAAATCGTTAACACTGTTTACCGTGGGCGCAATCTGTAATAAAGCAATAAATGCCTGGTTGAATTTCGCAACATACTCCTCATAGGGCTGCATGATGATTTCTTCAATGGCATTCTTGTTTGAAAATAGGGTAATGGCTTCATCCGTTGCTTCTTTCAAATTTCTAAAGCAAACTATGTTTCCTTGCGATTTGACTTCATTCAGAATTCGGTTTGTTCGGGAATAAGCTTGAATAAGTCCGTGATATTGCAAATTCTTATCAACATAAAGCGTGTTCAAATGCTTACTGTCAAAACCTGTCAAGAACATATTTACCACAACCAAAACATCAATTTGGCGGTGTTTTACGCGCTTGGCTATGTCATTGTAATAGTTGTAATATGATTGATTGTCTTTGCTGGTGTAGTTTGTTCCAAATTGCTTGTTATAGTGCTTGATGAAATCTTCTAATTCGTCCCTCGTATGCTGGGTATTATATTCCGCTTGTGGTTCTGCTGCCATTAAAAATTCTTCATCATCTACAAAGCCAACGGCATCCTTGTCTTCTTCATTGGCAGAATAAGAAAATATGGTTGCCAACCGAAGGTTGTGTTTTCCTTCTTCTTTTTTCTGCAAAAACAATTTATAGTACTCAATCAAAATGGGAACACTAGAAACACAGAAAATGGCTGTAAACTCTCGGCTATGGGTTTTTCGATTGTGATTAGCAATGATGTATTCCGTAATATTATCTAAGCGAACCGGTGCATCCATTACTTCCGCTTCGTCAATGGCTTCCACGTTAATGTCAAGAATATGGTCTTTCTTTTTAAAGGTTCTTATGTACTCCACTGAAAATTTGAGCACATTTCCATCTCGAATGGCGTCTGTAATTACATATTTATGCAAGCAATCTCCAAATAGCATTTTGGTGGTTCGTTTGCCATATTCATTTTTGCCTGCATTAGGTTCAAAAATGGGCGTGCCCGTAAAACCAAACATCTGGCACTTTTCAAAAAACCGCTTGATGTCTTCATGTGTTTTTCCAAACTGACTTCTGTGGCACTCGTCAAAAATGAATACAATACGTTCTTTTTTCAAGGCTTCCATTCTTCCCAGGTAACGGGTTTTGCTGATGGCCGTATTCAGCTTTTGAATGGTGGTAACAATGAGTTTGTGGTCTCCTGCAAGTTGTTTTACCAGTGTGTTGGTGTTGTTGGTTCCATCAATACTTCCTTTACTGAAAGCGTTAAATTCTTTGGTGGTTTGGTAATCCAAATCTTTTCGATCCACTACAAAAACTACTTTATGAACTTCCTTTAGATTGGTGAGAATTTGAGCGGCTTTAAACGAAGTCAGTGTTTTTCCCGAGCCTGTGGTATGCCAAATGTAGCCGTATTTGGTTGTGGTTTTTACCCGCTCAACGATATTTTCAACAGCATAAAATTGATAAGGCCGTAGCACCATCAGAATTTTTTGCGATTCGTTGAGAACGGTGTACTTGGTTATCATTTTAGAAATGTGGCAAGGCTCTAAAAACACTTCCGAAAATGCAGCTAACTGCGTAATCAAACGATTTTTTTCATCTGCCCAAAAGAAGGTTTGTTTGAATGAACGCGCTTTTAGGGGTGCGTTTGCGTAATACTTGGTATTGACGCCGTTGCTGATTACAAAAATCTGTACAAACTGAAACAATCCATGACCTGCCCCATACGAATGTCTTTCGTAGCGATTGGTTTGATTAAATGCCTCTTTAAGCTCTAAACCTCTTCGTTTTAATTCAATTTGAACCAAAGGCAAACCATTAATGAGAATAGTTACGTCATAGCGGTTTTTATGCGTGCCTTCCATTGCAATTTGCTGCGTAACCTGAAACTCATTTTGACACCAATGAATTTGATTGATTAGTTCTACTGTCTTTGTGTCGCCTTGTGCGTTGGTGTAGGGTACTCGATCTCGCAATATTTTAGCTCGTTCAAATACATTGCCCTTGTTGATATAGTTTAGTATTTGCTTGAAATCGTTATCGCTTAACTGAACCTTGTTATGTTTCTCTAATTGATTTTTGAGATTGGCTAAAAGTTCATTTTCATCACGTATTACAACCCTTTTATAGCCAAGCCTTTCAAGTTGGGTAACTAAATTGTTTTCTAATATTTGTTCGGGTTGTGATGTCATGCTTCTGCTTCTGGATTTTTTAAGTCATTGGCAAAAGCCATAATTCTATCTGTCAAACTTGGAACTATCGTTTTGAACTCTGACAATTTCGGTCTTTCGTTCATTGTTTTAGCAACATCGTCACGTAATGGTGGTTTTTCACTGAATAGATATTCATTAACCACTTCTTTTAATTCTTCACTTTTTAAATTTTCTGCCTCTGCAAATTCTTGAAGTGCTTGATTTCTAAACTCAGACCAAAAGGTTTCTTCATCAAAGTCAGAAACTAGTTTCTCTACCTGCTTTTCTTCTTGCTCCTCAACTGGAATAGCTACTGGTTGTTCTTGGGTTGCAGGGTCGATTGTTTCAATAGTTTCTTTTTCCTCAATTACTGCAACGGCTTCTTTATGTTCAATTTCATCTTCATCTTCTTCTTTAGATTTCAAATATTCATCTGAGTATCTACTTTCATATTCGTCATAATCATTTTCATAAAGAAGCTTACTATATCTAGCTTTTTTAATGGGAAAATCAACGCTTTCATCCAACCAATCATTATAAGCTTCCATTTGCTCCGAATTGTAATCTAAAATGCCGTCTTTATAATGGTCGATGCTGAAATAATGCTCTAAGATATACTCCAACATACTATCAGTCATATTGACAACTGTAGAAGCTAATTTAGAAGAACTGAAAATAAATTTTGGTGCCATTCTACCATGTGAGATATCGCTACGCTTATTTCTTATTTCGGCAATCACTTGAATTATAGCAGAAAAACGAGCGGCAAAATCACCTTCTAAATCCTCACATTCCTCTGATAACTTGCGCATTGCGTCTTTAAAAAGCTTAGGCAAGTCATCTTTATCAATGTTATCGGTAGTCTTTGTATTATCAAGATTAATTAAGATTGTTTTTGAAATACCTTCTACTAGGGCTTTACAGCTTTCAATACAGACATCTGGGTTAAGAAATGTATGCTCTTCGATTATCTCAATTATTTTAAAATACTCTTCAAATTGTGAGTGCTTTAATAAATTGGCAGATATTATTTCTCGAACTTTCTCCATTTAACTAAAATTCATTGCTTATCAATTCAATCTTTCTATCAATGGAATTAAGGAAAGAAGATATTTGATTCTGTTCAGGAATAGATGGTAGAAGTGTATCAATTTTCATCAATTGTACTTTAGATATATTGTACCTAGTACTACCTTGGCCTAGTCGCACAATTTTCCTTCTTAGTTCATCATTACGAAAAAGATATTGAGCAAAGTTTGGGTCTAGTATATCAAATGAATTTAGACGGTATCCAAAACAAAAGCTATTTAGATACATTTCACCAACCTCAGCTAATAGTACAGATGCAAACCCAACTTCTAATATTGTTTCAGAAGAAGTTGTAAAGAAAATATCGCCATATTGAACTCTGTTTTGATTCTCATCTTCTAGGATTTCAACAAATTCACATTTTGACGTATCTATATAACTCTTGTCAAAAATCTGTTTGTATTGTATGTAAGGTAAACCTTCACCAAAATTTTCTTTTGTTTTTCCTGTTAAACCATTGTAAGTAGTTCCGATATCTTGTAAAATATAATTTTGCCAATCAGGATGGTTTTCTCCATTTTCCGTTTGGAATCTTATTACTTGATTAAATAGGTCTCGTTGAACAGATTTTTTATATTCTAGTAAAAGGTTTCTATTTACGCTACTTGGAAATGGAATATTTAAATGTTGGCAACTATCTTGAATCCTTTGGTTTACTTCCTCTAATTCCTGAGCTATAGTATCAAGACTTTCTGAAAGCACGTTTAATGGCCTTAATGTTTCTTCCTCATAAGTATCAACATAACGTGGTATATTAAGATTATACTCGTTTTCAGCAATTTCCGCCAATGTGGCTACATAACTATACTTTTCAATGGTTTCACGGTTGCGATAAGTGTTTACGATACGATCTACATCTTCATTACGAAGTACGTTTTGATTGCCTTCTTTTTTGAAATAGTTATCTCCACTGGCATCAATAAAGACAATGTTATCATCTACCTCACGACATTTTTTCAACACCATGATACAAGTTGGAATAGAGGTTCCGTAGAAAATATCGGCCGGCAACCCAATCACGGCATCCAAGGCATTCATTTCTTTGATGATGTACTCCCTAATATGGCCTTCGGCGGCTCCTCTAAACAATACCCCATGCGGAAATACGCTTGCCATAATACCATGGTCTGCCAACTGGTAAAGCATGTGGGTCAGGAAAGCGTAATCGGCTTTCGTTCTGGGTGCCAATCGTCCGTACTGGCTGAAGCGTTCGTCTGTACTGAATAAGGGGTTGGCATCACTTTTCCAATGAGCAGAAAAAGGTGGATTGGCTACTACCGCTTCAAAACGTTTATCTAAATGTTGCGGGTTTTCTAAAGTATCTTCTTGCTCAATATTGAAATTGCGGTAATGAACATCGTGTAAAATCATGTTCATTCGGGCAAGGTTGTAAGTGGTTCGTCCTAATTCTTGTCCGTAAAACTCGCTTACATCTGCTTCTTTGGCTACTCGCAAGAGCAAAGACCCCGAACCACAAGTGGGGTCATACACTGATTTTAATTTTGATTTTCCGGTGGTAACAATCTTCGCTAGAATTTTTGAAACCTGTTGTGGGGTATAAAATTCGCCTGCTGTTTTTCCTGCACCTGCTGCAAATTTTGCAATCAAGTATTCGTAGGCATCACCCAATACATCCGATTCAATTTCTTCTAGTTTGAAATCAATCTTATCAAGGTAATTCAGGATTTTTACAATGATTTCATTTCTCGCACCAACGGTTCTACCAATTTTGGTGGAATTCAAATCCAGGTCTTCAAACAGTGCATTAAAGTCCTCTTCTGATTCTGTACCCATTGTGCTTTGCTCAATGTGGTTTAGGACTGCTTTCAGGTCTTCAAGAATGTAGTTGCTTTCGCTTTCCGTGTCTGCATTTCCTTTGGCTGCAATTACTGAAAAAAGCTGAGAAGGTTCTAGGAAGTATCCCAACTTTAGCAAAGACTCTTCTTTGATGGCATCTAATGTTTCTTTGTCTATTACTGTTTTGTAGTCTGTTACCGCTTCACCTACAAGCAGTTCATTGGCGTAAAGTGTTTGCTTCTCTGAAAGATACTTGTAAAAAATAAAGCCTAGAATGTAATCTCGGTAATCGTCTGGGCTGATTTTACCTCTGAGCAAATCTGCAATTGTCCATAGTTGGCTTTCAAGTAATTTCTTTTGGTCTTCTGACATTATTTATCTTTTAATTTTTGTGTTCAAATTTATATTTCTTTTGTCGAGCGTTGGCTAAATTCAAGCTCTTTTGGTTTTTCAGCGTTTGCCTGTGTGTCGGCAAAAACCAAATGTGCTTGAATGTGCGTTGGCTCTTTTAGCATGTTGCCTAACGATCTCGCGGTAAAATCCAGTTTTAATTGGATTTAACGCGTGTTATCCTGCGTTAATTCCTTGTATTTATCAAATTTACAATAACCTTTATCATTACATCCATCTCTTCCTGTTTGCTGACAGCTATCATCAATGTCAAAGCGACTAGGGTATTGTCCGCTATTCTTTTCCTACCATAACTGTCATATAAAATACCGTTTTTTGAAAGAAAGTAAAGAAACATAAATGCGGCTATTCTTTTATTACCGTCAGTGAATGAATGGTTTTTAGTAATAAAATATAGAAGATGAGCGGCCTTTTCTTCTATGCTAGGATATAGATCTTTACTGTCGAATGTCTGAAAGATAATAGAAATAGAGCTTTTAAACGATTCATCTTTTTCTCTGCCAAATAGTTCACTATTGCCATATGCTTTTCGCACAAGATTTATTTGATCTATTGCCTCGGTGTATGTTATTCTGTAAATCTCTTTTCCCGAAGTATTGGTTATAGATAGAGAATGATAATCATATTTGTCCAATATATCCAACGCATAAGAGTAGTCAGATATTATGCTCAACAAACCTTTACTCTCATCGGATGTCAGTTCCTTACTCTGTATGGCAGAACTTAATATCTTGATAGTTTTTTGAAGTTCTGATAACTGCTCGTTTTGTCTCTTTAATGCTCTTTCATTTATAGAGTAACCTTGAATAAGATAATCCTTTAAGATCTTGTTTGCCCATATTCTGAATTGAGTACCCCTTATGGAATTTACTCTGTAACCTACTGAAATTATTGCATCAAGATTATAATGTTTAATTTTTCTTCTTACATTTCGAGTGCCCTCTTTTTGAACTACCGAGTAATCCTCGGTAGTTGAAAATTCTTCAAGTTCACCGGTGCTATATATATTTTTTAAATGTAGACCTATGGTATCAGAGTCTTTATCAAACAACTCTGCTATCTGTTTTTGAGAAAGCCAAATAGTATCTTGATCAAGTTTTACCTCAATCTCTGTCGCTCCATTATCTAATCTGTAAATTTGAATAGCAGACTCTTTCATATAAATACATTTCTTTTCTGTTGATCAATTAATGCATGATAACGTTCCGCGTGTATGGTGTCGTTTGGCGATTCGAAGCACAAAACTGTCAAACCGCTATAAAGTTTATTAAATGCACTGTCCTTGAAACTTGCACTATCCGCCAAATGCACTATACACGCTGTTACCGCCTGGTGTTCTGTCTTCCAGTCTAGTAAACCATTGTCATTATTTAATTTCCGTGTCATTATCATTTTTCTTTTCAGTCGGCACGAGTGTCAGCGTTTTTTAGCTTTAAATTTTCTGCATTTCTTTTTTGGGCAATTCAATTCCAATTTTGAAAAATCTGTTATATTCTTTCTCTTCTTCAAGTTTGAAATTTTCGCCTTTAAAATCTTTCCTATTAGCATTTTGATTTGAATAAATGACAAGACAATCAATTATCTTGTCATCCTCAAAATTTAAAAAATTATATACCTTTTTAAGCCTTGCATAACCACTTATTTGTCTAATGTCTTCAATGTTTATCTTTCCATCCTGATATTGTGGCTTATATTTGGCATCGACAACCATTTTAGTTACGCCATCATTGGTTTTAACAATAAAATCAGGTTCTAAATAATTGAATGTTTTATGATAGGTAACTTCTTTGTGCTTCGTAAATCGTTCTTTTAGTTTAGAAAAAACATACAACTCAAACAGTTTACTCATATCAATCCAGAATGGTGGTGTATTAATAACTGTTGAATTAGCCGATGAAATATTATAACCATAGCGTTTCAATATATGCCTAGCAAATTTCAAAGCCTGTTCATATTCCTTGTAAAGTTTGTTGGGTTTTATACTCTTCAGTTCTTCAATATTTACTTCATTATCAACATTTACAAATGCAGGTTGTATGTAATTAACCAAACCGCTTAATGATGAAATATCAATTCCTCTAATGTTTTGCATTGCAGCAATTGAAAATGCTAATGCCTTTTTCAATATTTTATTTTCAATGCTATTTATACCAAACTCAGTGTATTGGCAGTAATTAAACAGCATTTTATTATTGAAATGATTTTTTTTTATGGTTTCGTTTATCAATATTTTGCCTTTTATTTTGGCATTCAAATTTTTGGTAACAGTATAATACGATTTTTTTAGCCCTTTTTGAATAATTTTTTTCAGGATATTTATGTATTGTATCAGGAGCAAAGGAGTTAATAAATCATGTTTTTGCTCAATGGCAATACTTGGCTTTTCAAAATTGATTTCACAGAGTTGGTCTAAGTGATGATAGTTTTCAGGTTCTTTTAAAATATCAAAAAGCATTTTTACATAATTCACCTCCGAAGTATCATCGTCCAGTTTTGGCTTTACATAAATGGGCAATTCATTTTCTACAATCCAATCAACTCCCACAAAATAAGAAGTTTCAAAACGGTACGAATTTATTTCATCCGCTGTATGGAGTATGTTAAAGCAATATGCTTTATTTTCACCACGCTGAATTGTTTTGCTGTAAGGCTGATTTTTTAATGCGGCAGCAAAGCGTTCAATATTTTCAATTGACTTTGGATTTTTATACCCATATTGTTCGCTAAGTACTATCATTTTTACAATGCGTTAATAATTGGTTCTGCACTTTGTTTGAGGATACCATCCTTTACATACTCTTTTAAAATTGGAACGATTTCATATTTCTTCCTAAGCGAAAAATCTCCTTCGCCTTTTATAAAGTAGCTATGCCCCAGCCAAACATCTTCTGGTCTGAACTCTTCTGACAAATGCTCAGAGAGTTTTAATTCAACGGTATTATCTCCAACATATTCATCAAAGTTTTGAATAAAAAGAGCTGAAACTTGCTTGAATAATTCTAATTCAAAGAAATCTCCTTCTAACACTTTTGGTAAAATTTCAATAAACGCAAATCTTCTACGAATGGCATAATCTATATGTCCTACACTGCGGTCGGACGTGTTCATTGTGCCAATAATATAAAGATTGGGAGGTAAAATTAATGTATTGCCTTCTTCAATTGTTGCATACATACTTTCTACTTTCTCTCCTCTGTATTCCAAGGCATAAATTAACTCACCCAAAACAGCAGGGAGATTGGCACGATTAATTTCATCAACAATAAGCACAAAAGATTTAAGGGCTTCATTTTGACTTTGAGTTTCAGTATAAACAAGGTTTTTGTCTTTCAGAAACTCTTTAAATAAATCTAATACTCTTATGTAATAGCTTGCGTGATGATGCGCCAGACCTGATAAATTTGTGTTCTTTTTTATGTCTTGTCTAGTTTTGTTTTCGTCAAAATATGCTTTTATAATATCTGAGAACAACATTCTGTTGCCATTTTTCACCCAACCTTCTTGCCCTTTATATCGGAATGCATCGGTATCTGTATCAAAAATTGAAACCTTTTTTGTCAATTCTATTTTTTCTTCCGATTCGAGTTTCTCTTCAATATCATCAACAAAAAGGGAAAACTGAGTTTCAATCCACTTTTCTTTTGAATACACTGTTGGAGCTTTGCTACTATTGATATAATTGGTGTATGCTGTCTTGGCAAATTCTGCAAGTATTTTATTCTTAGTTTTATATTCAATTGCCTCGCCTTTACTTTCAGCCACAATGCCTCGCACAAAGTCCTCATAGGAATATGCCGGATGAAATTGAATTAACTTAAATTGGTCAGTACTTTCAAGAAGATTCTTTTGTTGTTTTTTATCTTCTGATACTTTTGAAAAAAGCAACTGCTCTGCAATGTCTTTCGCAGTGAATGTTTTCCCTGTTCCCGGAGGGCCTTGCAAGACGATTTGACCTTTATGTATCAATGCATCAATTATATTTTGATTATTCATAGCCACCTTATTAAAGTTGTTTTTATTTGAAAAGATGATTTGGTATGGTTGAAATTGTTTTTTTAAATCTGATATAATGCTGTCAAAGACAATATCTTCAATAAAATAATCACCACCTTTATTCTCCACTCTTACACTTTTTCCAAAAAGTGTATATTGATTGTGCTGCGGATTTTTAAGCTGCTGAATATCCCCATAGACAAATCCATAATCTGGTAAAAGTTCTCTTATACTTTTTTCATTTTTTAGAAATCCAAACATATAAGGTTGCATGTATTCAACCGTGGACATATCATATTTAAATTGAACCGTTTGGGTATTGAAGCCTAAACCATATCTGATTTCTTCATCATCTTCATTAAAAGCAATGTGATATTGAACCTCTGTACCTCCACCTTCATTAATTGCCCAATCTCTCTTTTCATCCTCATATTTGAACAATATTCCTCTTTTAGGTACTTTACCTAAACCAGCAAGTTCTTTTCGCTTCAGACCAAATTCATTGCAGAACTCACCCAAGGAAGTATTTACCTGATTGACTAAATCGCCTATGTTTTTAAATTTCATATTTCTAATTTAAATTTTATACAACTCCTTGTACCAATTAATCCAGCTGTTCAAATCAGAATCATTTAGTTTTGCTGCTTTTTCAATTACTTCCTCTGAATCAAACACCGAAAACCTGCTATTGTGATTTATCAAATCTTTGTATTGTTCAATTGATTTGTCCAATGCTCTGTTTTCGGGGTGTTTTACAACGGAAAAATAGACATCCTTAAACACACCTTCCTTTTCAAGTGCAAACCCCAATAACTGATTGCGCCATAGTTGGTTCATACCTCCTTTGAAGGGACAGGAATTGTGTTTTGAGTGATTCACAAAGAATGATTTATTTTCATCCGTCAAATTCCAATATTCTCTGCCTTTGAAACTATGATGAAAGCAGTAATTTTTGTTTGAAAGAATTTCAGAAAAGTTTTTTTTGCACATGTGTTTTGTTTTATCCCTGTCTTTACTTTTGAAGCCACCACACTCGGTAAATTCTTTTTCGGTTAGTTTGTGTTCAATCAACCAAAGGCATAAATCATTGTTATGGTTGTAATACGCAATTGCAATGTCCGAATCGGTACCAGATAGTGAAGAATGGTCTTTTAATAAGCCTCTTTCTTCATTGGAATTTCCATCCCAAAATTCAATTCGAAATCCTTTGTATAATTTAGCAGTTGCCAAACTTTTAAAGTCAGATTTTAATAAGCTAAAAATATCGTTTGCTTTTGGATGGATAAGTATGGGTAAAAACAAATTAGCATTGGCAGCTTGCGAACTTGCCATGTGATTGAAATGCTGATGGAACTTGAAATAGTATTTTTTTCTATGTTCTTGTAAGTCCTTTAAAATAGGAGGATATATCAATGGGTAATTTTTATGAACCGACTTAGGTAAAATGGCATCATATTCATAAGTCTGCACAATACCGTTTTTATCTTTCTTCTGATAAATACCAGGCTCGTTTATATTATTTCCCCATTTCCAATTAATCAAATGGACATACATTTCTTCCTGAAATGGTGTTAATGAACCAGGTAATTTATATGTTTTACCTTCTATGAATTTTTCTTTCATGCTAATTCGTTTTTCATTTCTTTCACAATGGTTTACTTTTCTATTTATGTCTGTCGTTTCTGTTTTCTACACTTGGCGGTAACGGTTGGCAATAAGAAACGTAGGGCATTTCGAAGCACCTACATGTCAAGTTACAAAGCCGTTTATTAAATGTTATATCGTTCAAATTTAGCACTTTCTGCCCTATGTTTTTTATTGCGTGTTACCGCCTGGTTTTTAATCATTTTAGTCATTCTCAAAGTCCGAAACTGCCTTAATGAAATTATAACATTTTTCATCTTTGATTTTTAACTCATTGTCAATCGCTTTTTCAATATATTCCCAATATGACACGTAATCAGGATTGAAAAAATATTTAATAACATCGTCTTCATATAACGATGGATAATTTAAGTAATCTTCAACTACGCTTGGAACTAACAAATCATCTTCTGATAAATTGTTGTTATTTACTCTTATTTTGCTGACTTCGAATGTTATATCATAGTCTCGCTTAAACTCTGCTGTTGACATATATTTTAGTTTTTTTTCAAGAGTATAATTTACTTCCCAATAGCGAACAACAGATTTTGAAAATGGAGAAGTCGTTATACAAGAACCTCTATTATCATCAAATATACTTGAGTATATACTTTCTGATTCATCAGAACGTAATTTGCTTTTTATTTTATATGTGAAACTAATTTGCTGGATTGTGCCCTTTAATGGTGTCAGTTTTAAAGCAAGGTTTACATTTTTAACATCATTATTGTATGAGTAATAATCTTTATCAATGTGGTCAAATTCAATATCAACATAACTCATCAAAGAATTCTCGTCTAAATAATTTTGCCAATAATTTTTTATGGAATCAAGTTTGTGTTCGTAATCACCATACTTATTATTCCATTCTTCTGTGCTTTTTTCAATAATGGGTTTTGTGAATGTTGTATCACTTCTATATTCAATATAATTTCGCAGTTGTTTGTATGAAATATCACCGTATTTAACTTGATTAATGTCCTCAGCAAAAAAGGATTGCCTGAAATTTTGAATTCCTTCATAAAACTCAATAAAAGAAGTGTCTTTCTCAGATACAGAGCGAAGTTCCTTTACTGTTAAAGGTTCTACGATTGGTTTGTCCAATGGGCTGCTGCAACTTGCAAGCAAAAAAGTAATTGTTAGTAAGTAAAATAAATTTTTCATATTAATAGCAATTATAGGGTTTCAAATTCAGTAGTTAACAGAACATTCTCTTCTATATGTTTTTCATCTAAAACATATTGATGTTTAATCACATAATAAATTATTTGAGAATCAGTATTTTCAATCAACGATTCCCAAATACCAATTTTATTTTTAACTCTGTCGATTTCTTCCTGTTTTAATTTTAATTTTTCTTCTTGTTCATCAATCATTTCCTGCCAATCTTCTATTAAATTGTCGTAAGTGGATGCAAGATGCCAAACGGTATTTTGTTTTTGCATTTTACACTGCTCTCTTTCTCCAATGTACTTGTTTAACATTACGCTATCCATTTTCATCATTTCTTTTTGTACTTGAATTGAAACATTTCCACTTTTTATAGAATCTTCAAGATTTGTCCTTAAAATGGTCTCAACGATTTTATATTCAGTTAATTTGTATTTTGTTCCATTCTCCAAAGCATTTTCTTTTAATGCTTTTTTTATGTTTCTGTCCTCAGAATCACAGGATGCAAGTCCACAAAATATTAATAAAAGAAATGCAACAGTTAATAGATGGTTGGTTTGCTTCATAATCTTATCTTTTGTTTTATAATTTCGAATTAGTCGATTTGTCAATATTAAAATTCATTCCTGTTAAATTTGTTTGTGTCCGTCTTTCAAACTTGGCGGTAACTTGTTTATAGATTCAATAAATATGCATCTATACCCTTAAATTTGGGGGTATAGATGTAGAAATAATGTGTATTATATACTTCTGAATCTTCGCGCAAAAATTCCTCTTATTACCCTTATCCAAGGCTAATAAAAAAAATAAATCCCGGAATTTACAGGTGTCAAAAAAACTGACTTTATGTGCGGGCATAAGAACAATGTAACTGTTTCTGAAACAGGGAGTATGTAAAGATATTATTTTTATAAATAACCACAAAGCCTCTGTCAGAATAATTTAATAATATAATCTGTTTGATCTTTTTTTTATCGCGTTGAAAAAGGTGTGGAAAAGTTTTATCTTTGTAATTAACAGATAGTATATGATATGAGGCGTGAGATTGAACATCGGTTGTCTTTTTTTGAAACGTGGCTTCGGAATCAGCGATATAGTGAAAAAACCATTGTAACCTATGTAAAAGCAATCAAAATTTTCTTTCAATTTTTTGAGAGCAAACTTCCGGAGCAAATCACAATTTCAGATTTTCATTGTTTCAACAATGGTCACATTATAAAATACGGGTATTCTGCATCATACCAGAACCAGGTTATCAATGCCATCAAATTGTTTTACTTAAAAATAGAACAAAGGGAACTGAATATAGAACTTATTGAAAGGCCACGGAAATACAGACCTTTGCCTAAGGTAATACCAAAGGAAGTAATACAAAAAATGCTGACATCAATACCAAATTTGAAACACAAGACAGCTCTCGCTCTAATTTATTCCTGTGGATTACGAAGGGGAGAATTGTTAAATCTTAAGTTGAGTCATCTGGATTCCAAACGCAGAACTCTGTCAGTTATCAATGGTAAAGGTCAAAAAGACAGGGTGCTGCCAGTGAGTGAAAAAATGATGTTGATTATCATTAAGTATTACAAGATGTATAAGCCAACAATATACTTAATTGAAGGACAAGTAAAAGGTCAAAAATACAGCGAAACCAGTCTTGAAAACATATTTCATAAATACCTGGGAATGATATATAAAGACCATAAGTTTACATTACATTGCCTGAGGCATAGTTACGCTACCCACTTGCTTGAATCAGGGGTTAATCTCAGGTATATTCAGGAACTTTTAGGCCATAAGAGTAGTAAAACAACGGAGATTTATACCCACGTTTCTACACATTCATTAAGCACTATCAGGAATCCTATTGATGATTTTGATTTGTAATATCTTCGGGAAAAACTGCTATATTTGCAGCGCGCTAAAAAAAATGCCAAAAAATTTTGCGGGTATGGCGTAATTGGTAGCCGCGCCAGACTTAGGATCTGGTGCCGAAAGGCGTGGGGGTTCGAGTCCCTTTACCCGCACTCACTAAAAGGCCTGCATAAAACTGCAGGTCTTTTTTTTGTCGGCTGAAACCGGCACTCCTTCCAGAGATGCTTTCGAAGCAAAAGCAAAAGCATGGCACTACGCAGAGTCCTGAAAGATGCCGTTTGAGCCTGGATCTTACAACATTATGGATAAAGGCTATAGAGCAGCCATTTCCAAACAGGAACTATTTCAATTTCAAGTCCATCCGATTGAATAGTCTTTTCTTCATTGTATGTGACAATTAAGCAATGCTTCAAAGGGAATGCCCTATGCAGCTTACTAAGGGCTTTTACTTCGCGGTCTATTGTTTCTGCACTTCCAATGTTATATGAAACCTGTATAGCCAGCGACACATTCGGTACATAAAAATCGACTTCAATGTTTTTTTTGTAAAAAAACAGTTCGTCCCCATATCGTTTATAAAGGTTTATGGCAACAATATTTTCTAGCAAACGAGTTTTGGCATCGGTAAGAAATAATTGTAATATACCGTTGTCAATAAAATAGTATTTTTTTATTGATTCGTGTTCGGTAAGAGCTGAAACATAGTTGGGTATGCCAAAAATTAACCACGATGCGGAAAGATATTTCAGATACTCAATAGTGGTAGAAACGCTTACTTTTTTGCCGGCTGACGAAACAATGTTAGCAAGACGGTTGTACGAAATGGGGTGCATAACGCTTTCGGCAAGTTTTTTTACAATCAGCCGCAGAGCATTGTCATTGCGAATGGCATAACGAGTTACAATATCGCCCAAAAAAATCTTTTGATACAAACTTGAAATCCAAGGACGTTGACTTGCTTTGCCAATGATTTCAGGCAGCCCGCCAAATTGCAGATAATTATCGCTCTGTCGTACAACCGTGTTTTTCAGGCTGGAGTATTCCCAATTCTTTTTCAAATTTATTTGGCTTGCAGCAAGAAATTCAGCAAAAGAGTATGGATATACTTCGTGAATGATAAAGCGACCGCCAAGTGTAGTGGCAATTTCATTACTTAACATTTCCGCATTGCTTCCAGAAACATATATCAGATATTTCTGGTCTGCCAAGCGTCTTACAAATTTTTGCCAACCTGGAACAACCTGCACTTCATCAAGAAAAACAATAGGTTTCCGATCATACATTTCTGCATAACATTCCATTATACGGTTTAAATCTTTGGTGTCAGCTTCTATAAAACGCTCATCTTCAAAATTTACAAACAAAATGTCATCAATACTCCTCCCAGATTTTAACAGGCTCTTTATGGTCTGATACAAAAGATAGGACTTCCCGGCACGGCGCAATCCCACAAATATATAGTTTGCATTTGCTTCCAATTCTATTGGACGTGGCATAACTTCAACATTTTCAATAAACTGTTGATACTCTTTAATCAGTAAATTTATTTCCTGTTTTTCCATATACTGGCTAATTGCTTTACCACAAAGATACGATTATGTTTGATATACAAGATAAAAATAAGTAAATTTGTTCTGCATATCGAATAATATGCTTACTTCTATACGCTCTTTTTTTAAATCAAGCCCTGCAGAAAAAATACACTAAAAACTAAACTTCAATCCCACAAAGAAATTCCGGGGCATCATAGGTCCGTAGATATAGCCCGAGTCCCTGTCGGGGCCGGTGTCAAAATCATCCTGGTACGAATCAAAGAGATTCTTCACCCCCGCTTTGATCTGAGCCCCGGTTTTTCCGTTAATCCTGATATCATAAGCCAGTTTCAGATCCATATCAAAAAAGGAAGGAGTGGTTACCGCCTGATCCACGGCCGTACCGGACCCGGCAAAATGTTGTACTATCATAGGACCTGTAAAAGTTCCCGACACAGAAATATTGAAATTATCTAACAATGTAAAAGTGGAAGTCATGTATCCGTACAGATCCGGACTGCGGAACATACGCGTTACGGCCTCTACCGAAGGATCTTCACTCCATTGTTCCGGTTCCATGTAAGCGCTTTTCTGGTAAGTGAACCCGGCCTGTACCTGGAGACTTCCGGAAAGAATGGCTTTCCCTTCAACATTCATCCCCTTCACAACGGCTCCGGACCCGTTGTAACGTTCCAGCACGCTGTTCCCGTCTTTGTCCTTTTGTTCAAGCATCCTAAGAGCAAATACATCCCGAAGCCGGGTGTGGAATAATTCCACGATCAGATTTGTCTGAACCTTACCGAAAGAATGGTACAGGTCAGCGGAAAAGCTGAAACTATCCGATTTTTCTTCTTTAAGGTCATCAGCCAGGATGGTAACAACCCTTTCTCCACCTACCACTGCAATATGGAAATCCTCGTCGAAAGCCTGGGGAGCCCTGAATCCCGTGGAATAGGAAGCCCTGAAATTCACATTACGGGTGGGATTGAAACGAACATTTACACGTGGGGAAAAGATTACGTGATCTATCAGGTTGTGTTTATCTGCCCTCACCCCCGCAAGAAATCCCCACCTGTCATTGCGCCATTCGTTCTGAAGGTACACACTGACATCATGAATGATCTGACGGGTGTCTGTATCGTATCCCAGCGAACGGTCGTGCAACCCGTTGTAATTGTATTCCGTCCCGGCAACAAATTCAGCCGGCATAAACCACAAACGTTCCCATTTGTGCGTATACTGCAAACCGGAAACCACAGTCATATCCTGAGTGGTCCCGTAAGCACGGGGATCCTGTCCGGCCCCGTAATAACTTTTTCGATCAATATACTGCATGGAAGCAAACATATTCAGCCGGTTGCTGTAATCAGACGAGAAGAGATCGTAAGAAACACCTCCGCCATGAATCTGGTGTTCGGTCTGCTCCGCAATATCGGCTTCATGCGGGGGCCGCTCCAGCATATTTCCTCCCCTTCTGTATTCTCCTATCCCGTGATATTGCAAAGTAATTTTTGAATTCAGGCCGGTTTTGAAGTTGGTGCGTAAGCCAATGGTATTGCTTTGTATCTCGGGCAATTCGGTAAACCCGTCTCCGTTGTGATCGTACCCCTGACGGGAATGTTTTTGTCCGTAGGCCAAAAAACCGGTCTTCCCGTTCCCCGTGACCAGGGAAGCATTGAAAGTCGTGTTGTTGTCCCATGCTTTACCGGCCCCTATTGAAGTGATCGTATGTGCCACTTCCGCGTCGTTGGTTACCGGATCGCGCGTAATGATATTAATGGTTCCCCCAATAGCCGAGGAACCGTACAATGCCGATCCCCCGCCCCGAACCACCTCAACACGATCTATCATATTAGCAGGGATCTGTTCCAGTCCGTAAACGCCTGCCAGTGCAGAAAATACCGGACGCGAATCTATCAGGATCTGTGAATAATGGCCGTCAAGCCCGTTTATCCTCACCTGGTTAAAACCGCAATTCTGGCAATCGTTTTCTACCCGTACCCCGGGCTGAAAAGGCAATGCCTCAGCCAGGCAAACGGCATTGGTTTGTTCAATGATCCCGGCAGTCATCACATTGACCAGGGCCGGACTGTTACGCCGGACCACTTCTGTCCGGCTGGCGGAAATTACAATCTGGTCCAAAGCGACCACGTCTGGAACCAGTTTTATATCCTGCATGGTCATTTCATCGTTTGTAAGCTGTACGGTAAAGGATGCAGGACTGTACCCTACCAATGAAACCTTTATGGTATGTGAACCTTCCGGAAGGTGATGCAGCCTGTAGAAGCCGGAATCGTTGGCTACGGCCATTAACGTAGTGCCGTGCAGCACTACGGAAGCGTATCCCAGGCTGTCACCGGTAGACGCATCTGTTATGTATCCTGTAAGGATGGCGCCTCTTTTTGATTTTTCTCTTTCTCTGTGTTGTCTTTGCTGCGCATGGGACACAGAAAACACGGCAATAAGCAGCAATAAAGTCAGTACTATTTTTTTCATGGATCTTAATAAGGTAAATCTAATTATTTCAAAAAAACGGGAAATAATTACATTACCGGAGGAGCCCTCAGATTACGAACCGGACGATCCGCAACGGGAACCGTAAAGATCACGGGATTAAGAAAGATCGATGACAGATAATTGTAGCGTGACTGACATCCTGCTGTCACCGGGATTAACATCACGACCACAGATAAAAAGACAATGACCTGTAACTGGTTGTTTGTGTGGGTATGGGAACGGGATGAAAAAGGGTGCGAATGTGAGATTTCCCGTCCATTATCACTATGTTGGTGATAACACATGGAAGTCCCGGCATAATACCCTAAAAAGAATAGTGCCAGGATGAACGTGATTATCTTATTTCTGCAGTCTCTGTATTTCATCTTAGAAGCTGCAAAGATAACGGAAACCTGCAATTACATAATACCTGAATATGGGTATTTCCAAAAAAACTTATGTAACTACCTTTGCACTCGATATAGAAAAATTATGGCATCAAATATTATACTTCCGTTCTTACTGGCTTTATTCGCCGGACTGGCCACACTCATAGGATTTGCAATTACCTTCATAGCAAAAAGCACCAATCGTAAACTGCTCTCCTTTTCCCTGGGATTGTCAGCCGGTGTTATGGTATATGTGGCTTTTGTAGAGATTTTCAACGAAGCCCGGGTCATTCTCACAGAAAATATGGGACATCAAAAGGGATTACTGATCACAGTTGTTTTCTTTTTTGCCGGAATGGCTTTGATAGCGATTATTGATCGTTTTGTTCCAAAATTCGGAAATCCCCACGAAGCCCATATGGTAGAAGAAGTGGAACAGGGAGTGCACGAGTCCGCGTGTATAAAAAAACCAAAATTAATGAAAATGGGCGTGATGACTGCCATAGCCATAGCCGTTCACAATTTTCCGGAAGGCATAGCCACGTTTATGGCCGCCCTGGAAAACCCTACGCTGGGTATTGCCATCGCCACGGCTATTGCCATTCACAACATCCCGGAAGGCATAGCCGTATCCATCCCCATCTTCTACGCATCCGGAAGCCGGAAAAAAGCTTTTTGGATTACGCTTCTTTCCGGCCTGGCAGAACCCCTGGGAGCTTTGGTAACATATCTTATCCTGATGCCTTTCCTCTCTCCTGTTGTCATGGGTTGTGTATTTGCCGTAGTGGCCGGGATTATGATCTATATTTCATTTGACGAGTTATTGCCCGGTGCCCATGAGTACGGAGAGCATCACATTGCCTTGTACGGACTGATCTCCGGAATGGCCGTTATGGCTCTGAGCCTGATTTTATTTGCCTGATCTTTTTTCTTATCTTTATCCTTCTAAAGGACACGCTTTTTCTGAAATGACAGATAAGATCTATAAACTGGGAAAATATACACCTGCAGACAGCATGAGTGATTTGATCTGCAACAATTACGCCATGCTTTTGGTTCTGAGTCGTTTTGGAATATCTCTTGGTTTCGGGGAAAAAACCATACAGGAGGTCTGCAATCAAAACGGTGTTGACGAAAAAACATTTTTAGCCGTAGTTAACCTGTTAATCAGCAACGAAAGAGACGAAACAAGCGTTTTTGGCCATGATTCCATACAGTGTCTTCTGAATTACCTTCACAATTCACACAGTTATTTCCTGGACTTCCGGCTCCCCTCCATCCGGCAAAAGCTTCTCTCTGCCATAGACACGCATCACGACAATGCAGCCAAAGCCATTATCCGTTTCTACGATCTTTACGTGGAACAAGTGCATACCCATATGGAATACGAAGAAACCACCGTATTCCCTTATGTAAGATCGCTGCTTTCAGGGATAAAACGCGGTGATTATAACATCCGTGTGTTTTGCAGGCAACATGACAATATTGAATCAAAACTTTCCGAATTAAAAAACATCCTGATTAAATACTATCCCCCGGGAAATGTGGATGAACTGAACAGCGTACTGTTCGATATCTTTGCCTGTGCCTCTGACCTGGCTTCCCATAACTTCATTGAAGACAATCTTTTTGTCCCCATGATATCTCAACTGGAACTCAATCTAAAGAAGCAATGAGCAAAAAGATCCGTGTTGCCATAGCCGAACCTTCCGAGATTCTTCGTGCAGGCATCATTGATGTGCTCAAACGCATTAACACCCTGGATATTTATATAATTGAGATCGCAGACATGAACCAGCTTGAGTGTGTATTATGCAAGTACACACCGGACCTGTTCATTATCAACCCCACGGCAACAGAACCGCGCCTGACCGGAAAAGTCAGGACCCTGTGCGGCAACAACAAAATGAAATCCGTGGCTTTGCTCCATTCCCTGGCAGACAGCCATACCCTGGAACATTACGACGACTCGGTATCCATCTACGACTCGGCAGAACAGATCCGCAACAAGATCATCAAACTCTTCAACGCAGACCAGCACAAGGACATTCCCAAAGAGTTGAGCAAACGCGAAAAAGACATCATTGTTGAAGTAGTTAAGGGGTTAACAAACAAACAAATAGCAGACAAACTGTTCATCTCTGTCCATACGGTAATGACCCACCGCAAAAACATAGCCGCCAAACTGCAGATCCATTCCCCTTCCGGACTGACCATATACGCGATCCTCAACAACCTGGTAGATCTATGAAAACAAGAGCAATCAAAATCACAGGGCTTATTATATCCCTGGTATTGGCCGTTTTTTCCGTTGGATGTCATCCTTCAATTCCACACCACAGCCTGGGCGCCGATATATCCTTCATCCCCCAGTTTGAATCCCGGGGCTTGACCTTTACGGATACTGCCGGTGTTCAAAGAGACATATGTGCCATCATGGCCGAAAACGGGTTTGACAATATCCGCCTGCGGATCTTTATAGACCCGACCGCTCAGGACGGGTATTCCAAGGAAGGTTTTTGCGGCCTGGAACAAACCATTGCCATGGCCCGGCGCATAAAAGCCGCCGGCATGACGTTTTCCCTGGATTTTCATTACCGGGACACTTGGGCAGATCCGGACAAGCAATACAAACCATCTGCCTGGAAAGACCTGACCGGGGAAGAGCTGGAACATGCGCTTTATCAATATACCCGGGATGTATTAATGGCCATGAAAGAATCAGGTACTGCCCCGGATATTATTCAGATCGGGAATGAGATCAATCACGGCATGGTATGGCCCGAAGGATTTATTGACGACAATGCGGAAGAAAGCAACTGGGCAGCCCTTATGGGACTATACAAAGCCGGAGAAAAAGCCGTCCGCGAAGTGTTGCCCCGGGCCCGCCTGATGGTCCACCTGGCACTGGGAGGACAAAACACCCTGTGCCGTCAGTTCCTGGATTATATGGACACATACAAAGCAGGATACGACATCATTGGACTTTCCTATTACGAACAATGGCACGGCACGTACCGCGACCTTCAGGCCAATCTGTACGACCTGGCGGAAAGGTATCAAAAGCCCCTTTGTGTCTGTGAATACGGTGCCAACGCCCAAAACATCAAACGCATCAACGACATTGTACGCTCCGTTCCCGGCGGCCTCGGATACGGAACCATGGCCTGGGAGCCTGCGTGGGTCCTTTTCCCTGAAGGGAAAGCCTCTGAAGACGTGCTGAACATATACAGGAACCTTGCCGAGTCTTACGCGCAAACCCGCCCGCAAACCCTTCCCCCGGTAACCCGGGAGATGGCCTTTGACCGACCGGTTGTGGGAGCCGACATTTCGTGGGTACAGCAGCAGGAAGACCGGGGCACGGTATTCTCGGACAAAGGCGTGCAAAAAGACATTCTTGAAATCCTTAAAGACAACGGATTCAACTGGATACGTCTGCGCTTGTTCACAGACCCCACCGCCGAAAACGGGTATTCCCCGGAAGGATACTGCGGATTGGAAAAAACGCTGGAAATGGCCAAACGCATTAAAAGTGCGGGACTGAAACTGTTGCTGAACTTTCATTACAGCGACAACTGGGCCGATCCGGGCAAGCAATACACTCCCGCTGCCTGGAAAGAATATTACGGATCGGGGCTGGAAGGACAGGTCTATCGCTATACAAACGAAGTGATTAATCGTTTCATGGAAGAAGGAGTGCGTCCCCATATGGTACAGGTAGGGAACGAGATCAACCACGGGATGCTCTGGCCGCAGGGAAAAATTGAAGACTCCTACATGTCATTTGGCGTATTGTTGCGCTGCGCCTCGGCAGGCGTACGTGCTGCAGACCCGGACATACCGGTTATGGTGCACATAGCCTGTGGCGGACAAAATGAAGAATCGGTCTATTTCTTTGACAAGATCCTCAGCCGGGATGTGGTGTTTGATGTAATAGGACAATCCTATTATCCGCAGTGGCACGGGACGCTTGATGACCTGCGCTGCAACCTGAATGATCTGGCAGCCCGTTACAACAAACCCGTTATTGTGGTTGAGTACCAGGAACACCGCCGGGAAGTCAATGAAATAGTACGTGATGTTCCCGGGAAAATGGGATTGGGGACATTCATATGGGAAGCCACTTCTCCCCGCTGGGGCGGGTTGTTTGACCGGAACGGCGCTGCGAATGAACACATGAAGATCTATCCGGAATTCCTGGCAAATTACCCGTCCGACTGACCTTCCAGATCCAGCAGTTCTGCCCAGTTCTGTTCCTGTTTACTTAGTATTTCACCCATTCGCACCGAGGCTCGGGTAATCTCTTCCAAAGACCGGCCGGGCTCGGAGAGGATTTTTTCCAGTTCTGTTCTTTCACGGTCGAGTTCCTGGATCGTCTCCTCCAGTGCTTCCATGCGTTTCTGTTGCCGGTAAGTCATTTTTTTTGGAGCAGCACTTCTTTCGCTCCCGGGATCCTTCCCGGCGGGTTTCGCTTTGCCGTTTGCTTCTTTTTCCTGTGCAGGGGCGTTTTCCAATTTTACTGCGCTGTAATATTCACTGCTTTTGCCGGGATAATCACGGATATGGCCGTTCCCTTCAAAAACAAACAGGTGATCGGCCAGTTTGTCCAAAAAATACCTGTCGTGGGAAACGATTAGCAAACATCCCTTAAAATGCTCCAGGTATTCCTCCAGCACGTTCAGGGTAAGAATGTCCAGGTCATTGGTAGGCTCGTCCAGGATCAGGAAGTTCGGGTTTTTCATAAGGACGGTAAGCAGGTACAAACGCCTTTTTTCTCCCCCGCTCAGTTTTTCTACTTTTATCCGGTGTGTGGAAGGCGGAAATAGAAAACGGTTCAGGAAGGTATTCAGGGGCACGCGGGTTCCGTCTGCCATAAGCACCGTCTCGGCAATATTGTGCACCACGTCAAAGATCGTGTCCTGCGGGTCAAAGGCAATTCCCTCCTGCCGGTAAAAGCCGAAACGGACGGTTTCACCGGTTTGAAGAGTGCCTGAAACAGGAGCCAGCTCTCCGGTGATCAGTTTCAGAAACGTGCTCTTGCCGGCACCGTTCCCGCCAATGATTCCGATCTTCTCGTACCGGGCAAAATTGTATGTGAAATCTTTGATTATCCATTTCTCTCCGTAACTGAAAGAAAGTGCTTTGCTATGTATGATCTTCCCGCCCAGGCGCGCAATGCCGGGATCAATAGTCATTTTCTTTGCGTCCAGGCGGACATCTGCTTTTGATTTCAGTTCTTTGAAACTCTCAATCCGGGACTTTGACTTACCGGTCCTGGCGCATGGAGTACTCCGTATCCATTCCAATTCCCTTCTGTAAAGATTCCTGGCTTTATCGGTTTCGGCTGCCATGTTGGCCAGGCGTTCCTCTCTTTTTTCCAGGAAGTAACTGTAATTGCCCTTATAGGTGTATAAACAGCCGTTATCAAGCTCAAAAATGTTATTGCACACCCGGTCCAGGAAATACCTGTCGTGAGTTACCATCAAAATGGTTTTGGAAGAAGTGGCCAGGTATTCTTCCAGGTATTCAATGACCTCTACGTCCAAATGGTTGGTAGGCTCATCCAGAATCAAAAGATCCGCTTCCTGAACAAGCAAACCGGCCAGCGCAACCTTTTTGCGCTCGCCCCCGGATAAAGAACCAATCTTTTTATCCGGGAAATTCAGACCCAGCCGGGTTAGAATCCGTGTGATCAAATTGTCATAGTTCCATCCGTTCAGGCGGTCCATATCGTTAATGGCCTTTTCCAACTTTTTCTTATCGGTACCGGCAGCCGCCCGGTTGTAAGCTTTCACCGCCTGCCAGACGCTCTGGTTAGCCCTCTGTACCTGCTCGGTGACCGTCAACCGGGAATCCAATACCGGATCTTGTTGCAGGTAGCCCACACGGACATCTTTTAGAAATTTAATACTTCCCTGCCCTTCCGGGGATTCCCCACCCGACAGAACGTGTAACAAAGACGTTTTCCCGCTTCCGTTGGAAGCCACCAGGGCCACTTTATCTCCCTGCTCAATGTGGAAGGAGATATCCCGGAATAGTACTTTGTCCCCGTATGTCTTTGTAAGATTATCAGCCTGTAGAAATGCCGCCATAAAGATTGGATAAGCAGCAAATGTAAAAATTATTATCTTTATACGATTAATATACTTTAAGACATGAAAAGCATATCCGGCATTGGCCCTGGTATTTTAAGAAGCATTCTGGGACTGGCTCTGGGACTGTTCCTGCTTATCAATCCGGAAGGAAGTGTGGTTACCCTGGTACGAATAATGGCTGCCGTTATGTTGACAGGAGGTCTCTTTTCCCTTTATTTTGCCTGGAAAAACGAGACAAAAGACAAAGGATTGCAACGCATGCTTTTTTTGTCATCTGCCGTTTTTTTGATCTTTGCCATATTGTTGCTGATCTTTCCCCGGTTTTTTACAGGACTGACCATGTTCATAGCCGGCTTGATCCTGTTGTTCTCAGGGTTTTTGCAACTGGCTCATATTTTTCATTTCCGGAAAAGCAATGAGGCCCGACTGCCCTGGTTCATTTATCTGAACCCTGTATTGGTGATCATCCTGGCTGTTGTGATCCTGTTAAATCCCTTCAACACCGCCGTTACACTTACCATTTTTGCAGGTGTATTTTTCCTGATTTATGCCCTGACCGAGATCATACAATGTATAGTTGAATACCGTCTGACGTGAAGGTCGTTATTGCCATGGATTCCTTTAAAGGGAGCCTGACCTCCTGGGAGGCGGGACATGCCGTAGCAAGAGGCATTGAAAAAGCGTACAGGTATCAATCGCGTGACATCCCCGAAATCACGGTACTTCCCCTGGCCGACGGGGGCGAAGGAACCGTTACGGCATTAATCCAGGGGATGGGCGGTGTATACAGGACAGTAAAAGTGAGGGGGCCTCTCACAGCCCAGGTGGAAGCCACATACGGCATCATTCCCGGTCCCGAAAATGCGCAGACCGCTGTTATTGAAATGGCTGCGGCAGCGGGATTGTGGCTGGTTCCCGAAAAAGAAAGAAACCCCTTATATACAACTACATACGGAGTGGGAGAATTGATCCTGCATGCATTGTCAAAAGGATGCCGCACTTTTTTGATCGGGATAGGAGGCAGCGCAACAAACGACGGCGGTATGGGCATGCTTTCCGCTTTAGGCTTTGAATTTTTGGATTCTCAAGGAAGGGAAACAGGTATTTGCGGAAAAGACCTGGAGCGCATTGCATCCATAAATACCATAGGCAAACATCCTTTACTGGATGAATGTCACTTCAGGATCGCCTGCGATGTTACCAACCCGCTATGCGGGCCGCAGGGAGCTGCTTATGTATACGGGCCTCAGAAAGGAGCCTCACCCAAAGATATTGTAAAGCTGGATAACGGACTGTGTCATTTTTCCCAGGTAGCTGCCAAAAAATTTCCCCGCCTTCCGGAATCTCCCGCCAACAAAGATATCCCCGGAGCCGGGGCCGCCGGAGGTCTGGGGTTTGCTTTCCTGCAATTTCTGAACGGGCGTCTGGAATCGGGATCTGATATGATCATGGATGCCATCGGACTTGAAAATGAGGTCATCAATGCAGACCTTGTAATTACCGGAGAAGGCAAAATGGATGCTCAGACCCTTATGGGAAAAGCCCCTGCGGGGGTAGCCCGTCTGGCTAAAAAACACAACAAAAGAATCCTGTCATTTTGCGGCAGTGTAACACCGGGATCCGAAAAATTACTGAACGACGTTTTTGATAAATGTATTTCTGTCACACCGCCCGGAGCCTCTTTCCAACAAGCTTCAGAATGGTTGCAAAAAGCTGTATACCATTATTTCATACAACCAAGATAAATCCTTGCCGGCGTTTACCTGACGATCAACCTTTTTCCAATACGCAGAACCGTCTTCGAAGATATATTGTTCCACGCACAGATCTGCCGGACAGTGGTTCCGTATTTCATGGCCAGTGCCCCTAAAGTATCTCCCGATCTGATGGTGTGAATGATTCTTTGTGAAGCGGCCAGGGATTCTTCATCGGTCTGGCCGTAGTGGGAATAGATGCTGAAATAATGTTTTTTAAGTACAACTACGGAATCCCGGAGAGATCCGTTTTCAAAGTCTATGATACGTTCGGGATCAAAGGCTTTTCCTTTATAGCGCGTCTCAAAATGAAGATGCGCCCCTGTGCTTCTGCCCGTATTGCCTCCCAGTCCAATCACTTCACCCGCTTTGACGATCTCTCCCGGTTTGACCAGGAACCTGGATAAATGACCGTAATATGTTTCCAACCCGCCGGGATGCCTTACAACCAAGAGGTTTCCGTATCCTCCCGTGTTTCGGGAATGTTCCATCACCCGTACTACCCCATTGAATGCAACCCGGATTGAGTCTCCGGTATCCAAGGCAATATCCGTCCCCCTGTGTGGACGGGTTCTTCTGAATGCATAACGTGATCGGATTTTTTCTGTAAACGGGCAACAAAATCCCTGCAGGGAATCGGCCAGTACCAGGGTGATCTCATCGGGCATATCTTCCAATTCAAGATCCTTGAATGCATGAATGGAGGACGAATCCCACCCGGTATACATTTCCAGTTCATCAAAGACCGGTTTTCCAAGATCCAGGTATTGCCAGGTAAAATCTTCCAGCAATACGATCCTTGTAAATTTATCTTCCGTAGCCAAGGTATCTATAGCTGTGGGCATTTCACGATCAGCCCCCTGGGCAAACAGTACGTAACAGGCTAAAGAAAAGAAAATTGATAAACGAAACCTTTTCAAAGTTAACAGCATTTTGATTAAAAACGTGTAAAGATAAGTGTTTTTTAGTTCCAACCGTTTTTCGTTTATCTTTGTGTTGATGAAAAAACTATGGATCCCTTTTGTCCTGATTCTGCTCATAGCCGGTGACCTGTTCCTGGGATCGGTTAATCTGTCTTTTTCGGATATTATGAACGCATTGACGGGACATGATTCTACAGATTACGTATATAAAATAATCTGGAATTTCAGGATACCCAAAATGATCACAGCTCTCCTGGCCGGTATGTCACTTGCCGTATGCGGGGCACAAATGCAAACGCTGTTCAGGAACCCGCTGGCAGACCCGTATGTTCTGGGTATCAGTTCGGGAGCAGGACTTGGCGTGGCTTTCTTCGTCATGGGATCTTCCTGGCTGGGTGCCTCAAATGCACCTGCCTGGCTTACTAATTTGGGAACAGCTGCCTTTGCATGGATGGGAGCACTTGCCGTCATGTTGATAATAGTGGCAGCTTCAAAAAGACTGAAAAGCAACATGACCCTCCTTATTCTGGGTATCATGATAGGATCTGCCGGTTCAGCGCTTATAGGTCTGATACAATATTTTTCAGAAGCAACCGCTCTCAAAACTTACGTTCTGTGGACCATGGGCAGCTTTGGAAACGTTACCGGTAACCGTCTGGCAATAATGGCCATACTCTGTATTACCGGTTTGGGAATTTCATTTATCAATATAAAGGACCTGAATGTTTTGCTTATGGGTGAAGAATACGCAAAAAGCCTGGGCATTCATGTTTCGCGTGTCAGAAATCGCATATTCCTGGCTACCACCCTGCTTGCCGGCAGTGTGACTGCCTTTTGCGGTCCCATTGGTTTTATTGGCATAGCCGTTCCCCACATTGCACGTATGCTCTTCAATAACGCCAACCACCGCGTATTGATCCCTGCATCTGCCATTCTGGGAGCCGGTATGATGATACTGGCCGATATCATTTCCCAGATGCCCGGTTCACAAAGTGTTTTACCTGTTAATACGGTAGCAGCTCTGATGGGTATCCCTGTAATCATTTATGTGATTTTCAAAAACAGAGCCGTAAAATTATGATACCTTTTCTGGATATATCCGGTTTATACATTGGTTATTCCAAAAGACAAGTTCTTTTTGAAAACATAAACCTGCAGCTGCATTGCGGGAAGATCACCGGCATCCTGGGACCAAACGGCATTGGGAAATCCACCTTACTAAAAACTATAGCCGGGTTACTTCCCCCTCTTAAAGGTTCGGTAGTCCCAGAAGGGTTTCCTAAAGACCGGGACCTGTGTGCATTTGTACCAGCACAACCCTGGAGGGCGTCCAACTTTTCAGTTGAAGATACTGTAAGCACAGGAAGGTACCGGTATACAAACTGGCTTGGTTTGGAAAACCCAGAAGGCAAAAGGATTATTGAGGGAGTTCTTAAAAAAACAGGCATCTCGCACCTGGCCGGAAGAAACAGTGCCGATCTGTCCGACGGGGAATTTCACCGGGTTGCCATTGCCCGGGCACTGGTACAGGACACGCCATTGATCCTTCTTGATGAACCTACCGCATTTTTGGATATTGCCAATAAACAAGCCACAGTACTGCTACTTAAAAAACTCGCTGTTGAAGAGAACAAGGGCATCCTGTTTTCCACCCACGACCTCTCCCTGGCCCTAAAACATTGTGATCTGTTCTGGATTATGACTCGCGATAAAAACCTGTTTTACGGTACTCCTGCAGAATTGAACGACCGGGGCATCATAGATCTTTTATATTAACAACAACAAACCCCGACCTCCCGGCCGGGGAAAACATCAAATATTGGAGAGATGCGGATGGGACACATCATGTACCCAAACGCTCGCTGAATGAACTGATTATTGACCTTTGACCTTTTTATCCTCCATCATTCTGACAATGGCACCGGCCAGGCGACGGATCCCCTCCTCGGCACGTGATTCTTCCATATAAGAAAAGTTGATCCGCAAGGTGTTCTTCCCTGACCCGTCACAGTGGAATGCTTCCCCAATGACAAAGGCCACGTTTTCTTTTACCGCAATTTTGAAAAGTTCCGTAGAATCGTACCCTTCAGGCAGTGTAACAAAGAGGAAAAGGCCTCCTTCGGGATTGGTCCAGGTTACCCCTTCGGGCATGTATTTTTCAAATGCGGCGATCATGCTGTCGCGTTTGTTACGGTAATTGATCTTAACCCGCTCAATATTTTTGTCGTAATAGCCTTTTTTCATAAAACGGGCAGCTATGAACTGATTGAATACCGGAGCACACAAATCCATGGATTGCTTAACAATCTCCAGCCGCTCAATTATGTTTACCGGAGCCATGATCCATCCAAGGCGGAACCCGGGCACGAATGTCTTGGAAAAAGTTCCCAGCAACACCGTACGCTCTTCCTTATCCAGTGAATAGATCAAAGGCATGGGTTCGCCGCTGAAACGGATCTCCCGGTAAGGACTGTCTTCCACTACCAGAAGATCAAATTCCCTGGCAACTTCCAGGACATTGTTTCGTTGCTCCATATCCATTGTCACACCGGATGGATTTTGAAAATCGGGTATGGCGTAGATGAATTTCGGTTTTTTACCGGCAGTAACCAATGCACTGACCACCGAATGCAATTCCTCATCTCTGGGAATTCCCACGGGATTGGCCCTGTGGGCATAAAAAGCCTGTAAAGCTCCCAGGTAGGATGGCAAGCCGCAGACCAGCGTGTCTCCGGGATTAATTAACAGCTGACACAGCATATCTATTGCCTGTTGCGACGATGTGGTAATTATGAAATTTTCATAAGTAACCTCCATACCCTGGTCACGGTAACGTTGTGCAAGCACCTCTCTTAATTCCTTAACTCCCAACGTTTCACCATATTGCAATGCCTGCAAGGCATTTTCTTCCAGGACTTCCATTACGACTTCCTTTAATTGATCTACGGGAAAAGCCGTAATGTCCGGGAAGCCGCCTCCAAAAGATATCACGTCAGGACGTGTAGCCATTTTCAGAAGATCCCGGATGGCTGATCGCCTCATATTTTTGGCGTTATCAGAGATAATGGATTTCAAAGTTTCGTCTAGCATAATTCTAAATTCTTTTACGGGGCAAAACTAAAAAAGTTTAATCAATAAAGCAAAATATATGACAAATATATAGCAGGAACGCATTTAAACATATAAATCATAAGCCACAAGGGTTACTCGAAGAAATGTACTACATTTGTACGAATAAACGCGATTTATGTCACAATTGCAAATAACCCGGGAATTTCGTTTTGAAGGCGCACACGCACTGACCCATTACGATGGCAAATGCCGCCAGATACACGGACATTCCTACAAACTGATGGTCACCATAACAGGTGAACCTTCTCACAAACCGGAAGATCCGAAATCAGGCATGATCATGGACTTCAATGACCTTAAGAAAATTGTTTCCAAATACGTTCTTGAACCCCTGGATCACTCTCTGATGCTTAGGAAGGACGCTCCTTTATCCGGTGAACTTTCCAAAGCATACGACAACGTCATAATTTTTGATTTTCAACCCACCTGTGAACAACTGACGTTATATATTGCCGGCATCCTGGATCCGGTAATTACCCCGCCCAACCGGCTACACAGCGTAAGGTTGTACGAAACCCCCACATCATTTGCCGAATGGGTGAAATGAAACGAATATTCATGATAGACGGGCACGCCCTGGTTTACCGGGCGTATTTTGCCTTTATTAACCGGCCCATGCTCAACACCAAAGGTGTTGACACCTCGGCAATATACGGCTTCTGCCGTTCCCTATTTGATATTATCTTGAAGGAAAGACCCACCCATCTTTTTGTGGCTTTTGATCCGGGAGGTAAAAATTTTCGCCACCAGGCATATCCGGAATACAAAGCGAACCGGCCCGAGACGCCTGCGGTGATAAAAGAATCGCTGCCCGTCATTCACGAATTCCTGGACTCTTGCCGCATCCCTGTGATCACCATTCAGAATGCCGAGGCAGACGATGTCATCGGAACATTATCCAAACGTGCCGAGAAAGAAGGGTTCCAGGTATTCATGGTCACTCCGGACAAGGATTACGGGCAACTGGTCTCTAAAAACATCCGGATGTTCAGGCCCCATTCCCGCGGGGACGGCTGGGAGATCATGGGAGAAAAAGAGATCTGTGCCAAATACAACATTAATGATCCCTTACAGGTAACAGATATCCTGGCCATATGGGGAGACGCTTCGGACAACATCCCGGGAGTGCGGGGCATTGGCGAAGTCGGTGCCAAAAACCTGGTATCGCGCTACGGAACCGTTGAGGACATTCTGGAGCACCTTGCCGAGTTGCCCGTCAAAATGCAGGAAAAGATCACAAATTCCAGGGAAATGCTGAAACTTTCAAAAGACCTGGTAACCATCCGCACCGGGCTGGATATACCCTGGAATGAAGAATCTTTCAAGGTCCGTGCGCCCGAGTTGGCCCGCCTGAAAGAATTGCTCAGAGAGTACGAATTCCATTCCCTGGTGAGGCTTATCCCTAAATTGGAAGAATTGTTCTGCTGTTTTGAAGATAAAACGGATACGCCGCTTGAAGCCTCCCCGGAACTGAAACCGCCCGTTTCTTTTGAAGCAATCAAAAGCAATCAGCAAATCGCTTCTCTGCTGAAAGAGGCATCCGTCAACGGCCGGGTGGGCATAGCCTGCGACACTTCATATGCAGCTGTTTATACCGGAGAAAAAAATTATATAGCTTCTTTTGAAATCATCCTGCCGCTGCTTTCAGATCCGAAAATTGAAAAATGCGGATTCGATATCAAAGACCTGTTGCTGACATTGAAACATCAACAGGAAGACATGTCCGGTATGCTATGGGACCCCGGCCTGATGCATTATTTGGTCAACCCGGAACGAAACCATCGTCCCGACGACCTTGCCATTCAATACCTGAATTTATTTCCGGATGAGACCGAGACTAAAGATCAGGACATGTTTCAAACAGAAAAAGACACAGACTCCGCCATAAAAACCCTGTTAAGCGAAGCCTTTATTGCTTACCATTTGAAAAATCCGCTACAGGAAATATTAAACAAAGAAGGGACCGGAACGCTGTACACAGACCTTGAAATGCCTTTGATGGAAGTGCTTGCCGATATGGAATACCAAGGAGTCAAAGTAGACATCGGTTCGTTGGAAGAATACGGCAGGGAACTTACAGTCACATCCCTGGAAATCGAAAAACAGGTCAGGGATTACGCAAAGGAACCCACATTAAACGTGTCTTCTCCAAAACAACTTGGTATAGTGCTGTACGACAGGCTGAAGATAGATGACAGATCCCGGAAAGGAAAAAAACAATATTCTACAGACGAAGAAACACTTAGTGCACTGGCAGACCGTCACCCAATAGTTCCTCTGATCCTGGAATACAGGTCTTTGAAAAAACTCTTGTCTTCCTACATTGAAAGCCTGCCGGCACTTGTCAACCCCAAAACCGGACGTATACATACCACATTCAATCAGACGGTAACTGCTACCGGAAGACTGAGCTCACAAAAACCAAACCTTCAAAACATTCCGGTAAGGGAAGAAAGAGGGAGAGAAATCAGAAAATTTTTCATTCCCCGAGATGAAGACCATGTGTTGATGTCCGCCGATTATTCCCAGATAGAACTGCGTATCATGGCCCATATGAGCGGAGATCAGGATTTTATAGCAGCCTTCAATGCAGGGAAGGACATTCATACGGCTACGGCAGCTAAGATATTTCATTGCACAAACGAAGAAGTAACTCCCGAACAACGGAACAAGGCAAAAACAGCCAATTTCGGAATCATATACGGCATATCCCCGTTCGGGCTTGCCAGCCGTCTTAAAATACCCCGTACAGAAGCCAAAGATCTCATAGAGGGATACTTTGAACATTATCCAAAAGTGAGGGAATATCTGGATAATACCATATCCACGGCAAAGGAAAAAGGCTACGTGGAAACACTGTTTAACCGAAGACGTTACGCACCGGATATCAATGCATCCAACGCCTTGCTGCGGGGATTGGCAGAACGTAACGCCATCAACGCTCCCATTCAGGGAACAGCTGCCGATATTATAAAAAAGGCCATGGTATTGGTACACCGTGAAATGACGGATAAAAAAATGAAAAGCAAAATGATCCTGCAGGTTCATGACGAATTGCTCTTTGATGTCCATATTTCGGAAAAGGAAGAAATGGAAGCCCTGGTACGCAATATAATGGAACACACAGTAACACTCAGCGTACCGTTATCTGTTGGCTTGGGATTTGGAACTAACTGGCTGGAGGCGCATTAGTATGGTACTTACGGATTTGATCCTGATTTCTTTTATTCTCCTGTTTGCTGTTACAGTACTTCTGTTCCTGCAATATTACAGACCTGCTTTCGCCAAAAAAGAAAGTCCGCCGGCAGGTACTGTTGTTGCTCCCGGTGTATCGGTAATTCTATGTGTAAGGAATGAATACGAAAACCTGGTAAATTTGCTGCCTGTATTGTTGGAACAGGAATACGAACCCTTTGAACTGATTGTGGTGGACAAAAATTCTCAGGACAATACAGACGTGCTGCTGGCTTCCCTGGAACATTTCAATAAAAACCTTACCATAAGGACCCTGACGGCCGATTTCAAATTCGGACAAGACAATCTTATGGCACTGGGGATCGGGATCAGGGCCGCCAGTTATCCTAACGTCGTTTTTTTCAGACCGGACTGTTACCCTGATTCCAAAAAATGGCTTGCTACATTGGTACAGGCATCACTAAAAAAAGAAAAAGACACCGTACTGGGATATACATCCTACAAAGGCAGCAACTTGCTGATCCGTTACGATTTGATGGAACAACAACTTCATGCCATGGGCGCCGCCGCCCTGAATATGGGCTATACCTGTGACGGCAACAACAAGATGTTCCCGGCAGAGAGATTCTTAAAAGGAGAAAAAATGGATATGAAAACTACCGGCTGCAATCAATGTGAACAGGCCATAGTTTCTCATGTCTTGAAACAAACCAAAGCCACAGCCTGTATAAATCCTGCAGGCACAGTTTATATGAACCGGCACATGGGAATGCGCGAATACAACCTGGCCAGGTCATCCGTATTGTCTACACTCCGGCTTACAAAATCACGTCCCTATATATTGCTTTCACTGGATAAAGTACTCACGGCCGCTTTTTATGTGATCCTGTTCTTGAATTTTTTCATTATATGGGAAACAAATGAGATATTTACCTTAAGCGTTTTGGGAGGCATGTTGCTGTTCAGATGGGTAACCGTATGGATCCATCAGATAGGATTTCGTATACATTTTGGTGAAAAAGGACTGGCTTTGGCATCTCCTTTGTGGGATATGATCTCTCCCTTTGTACATTTTTATTTTTTAACTGTGCTCCTGATAAAGAATATCAAATCCTCATAACATGGGTGTATCACTGGATTATTTGGATGACCGGGAACTTGTAAAACTAGCCCTGGAAAACAGGCAGGAAGCCTACACGCGTCTTCTTGTCAGGCATAAAGACCGTGTACAGGCTTTTATAAACAAGCTCATAGTAAATTCATCTGAATCGGAGGACCTGGTGTTGATGAGTTTTGACAAAGCTTTCCGGAACCTGAAACATTACAACCCCAAATACGCCTTTTCCACCTGGCTGTACAGCATTGTTCAAAATTTATGCATTGATCATTTCAGGAAAAACAAACAATATTTCGTTTCACTGGAAGAAGCCCGGGAAACAGAAGATATTAACCCGGAAGAAGTCATGATAGCCGAACAACAGAAACAAGCTATTGAATCGGTAATATCTCGCCTCAAACCCGACTATGCAGAAGTGATCCGCCTGCGTTACATGCAGCATTACGCTTACGAAGAGATCGCCGACACATTGAACGTTCCTCTGGGAACGGTTAAAAACAGGATCCACCGGGCTAAAGTAATGCTCGCTCAGATCATTGAACAGGAAAGTGTTGATTAATTATGGATGCACAATTGATTTTCAGGTATTTCCCGGATCTGGACGAAAATGCGAAAGCCCGTTTCACACAGCTGGGAAAACTGTATTCCCACTGGAACCAAAAGATCAATGTGATTAGCCGGAAAGATATGGAACATCTGTACCTTAGGCACGTACTCCATTCGCTGGCTCTTTCAAAGGCACTTGATAACAATCCTTTCCAAAAAGACGTAACGGTCCTGGATGCCGGAACCGGGGGCGGATTTCCCGGAATTCCCCTGGCGATCTTGCATCCCTCTGTCCGTTTTTTTTTATGCGATTCCATCGCCAAGAAGATCAAAGTCGTTTCCGGGATCTCCTCGCAACTAAATCTGAACAATGTAACGCCTGTTGTTTCACGTATGGAATCCCTGGCCGACCGGTCTTTTGATATAATTGTTTCACGCGCTGTTGCCAGTCTTGAAAAATTTATTCCCTGGGCTCACAAAAAAATCAAAAAAGACGGCAGAATCCTGTTCCTAAAGGGTGGAGATCTTTCACGGGAAATACACGAAGCTTCCTGCAAACTAGGTATTCCTGAATCCTGTTTTACAACTACAGAGTTGAAAAACACGTTCCCGGAACTTGGTGACAATTTCTTTGATACGAAAAAAATTTGCGAAATCAAACTAACTTCGTACCTTTGCGCTCCCCTATTGAAAAGTAGTTAAAGTAGCAGAAATATATGAAAAGGACATTTCAACCCTCTCAACGTAAACGCCGTAACAAACACGGGTTTCGTGAGCGTATGTCTACTCCCAACGGACGTCGCATATTGGCCGCCCGCCGCAGGCGCGGACGCAAAAAATTAACCGTATCCGACGAAGATCGTTTTTAAAAGTGTCCGGTAAAAAAACCATAAGGAAGCCTATCCTCAGGAACTTACTGTGGATCTTGATTTTCCTGTCAGCGCTTTTTTTAAGCATCTACACTTTTTTACATTTCTTCACGCGTCACGGCAAAGGCTTTGTACTTCCCGATCTTACCGGATTAACTCCGGAAGATGCCCGGGAGGTAGTTTCTTCTATGGATCTGCGCCTGGAAGTAACCGATTCACTTTATATGCCAAAATTGCCTAAAGGAGTAATCTTCAGACAGGTTCCTCCTGCCGGACAACATGTTAAGAAAAACCGCCGGGTTGAACTCACTGTTAACTCGGTGCTCCCCAGGCAGGTTAATATGCCTTCGCTGGTAGGATTTTCCCTAAGGCAGGCAAAAGCGGAACTTGCATCCAGCGGGCTGAAACTCGGCCGTTTGATCTATGTTCCCGATATCGCCACCAACAACGTTCTGGAACAGCTTTACCTGGGCCAACCGATCGCACCCGGCACAGCCGTTGATATTTACAGCTCCATTGACCTGGAACTGGGATTATCTCCGGATCACGAATTGGCTTACATTCCCCTGCTTAAGGGAAAAAGTCTTGAAACCGCATTGGATATCCTGAGTGACCATTCTCTGAATGTGGGAAATATCCGTTATGACAAGACGGTCCTGAACGCTGCAGACACCCTGGCTGCAAGGGTTTACATGCAATCTCCCGTATATTCACAACAACCGGAATGGCCCTTGGGAACATCGGTACATCTCACGCTTACCACTGATCCAGAATTGCTCAAACCGGAAGAACTGCCCCTGATAGAAGATACCCTGTAAATGATAGATGAGCAGGAATTATTTGAACATTTTCATATAACAGTCGACAAAGGGCAGTCGCCTTTACGAATCGATAAATTTCTTGCATCCAAACTGGAAGCTACTTCAAGAAACCGTATTCAGCTTGCTACGGAATCACAATACATTCTGGTTAACGGAACACCTGTCAAAAATAATTACAAAGTCAAGCCGCTGGACGATATTCGCATTATTCTTCCCTATGAAAAGAGGGAATTCCAGCTTGTTGCAGAAGACATTCCTATCGAAATCGTATTTGAGGACCCTGACATACTAGTGATCAACAAACCGGCCGGATTGACGGTACATCCGGGACACGGCAATTACAGTGGAACTTTACTAAATGCCCTGGCCTGGCATTTCGGGGAGAGGGGAACCGTCAACACGAATGATTCCCGAATGGGAGTTCTGGTTCACAGAATTGATAAAGATACATCAGGGTTGCTTGTGGTTGCGAAGTCAGAAGAAGCGCAATTCCGCCTGGCACGTCAGTTTTTTGACCATACTGTAGACCGGGTTTACCATGCCCTGGTTTGGGGAGATATGGAAAATGAAGAGGGTTCCATAACAGGAGATATTGCCCGGCATCCTTCTGACAGACTTCGTTTTAGTGTTTGTCCTGACGGTAAAACCGGGAAGCATGCCGTCACGCATTACCGTGTACTGGAACGTTTTGGATACGTTACGCTGGTTGAATGCCGCCTGGAAACCGGAAGAACACACCAAATACGGGTACATATGGAGCATACGGGACACCCGCTCTTTGGAGACGCCCGCTACGGCGGAGACCGCATACGTAAAGGGACCCGTTTCACAAAATACAAACAGTTTATTGACAACTGTTTTGAAATTATGCCTCGCCAGGCACTTCATGCCATGACCCTGGGATTTGTACATCCGCGTTCCAGGGAAAAAGTGCATTTCAGGGCACCCCTTCCTGAAGATTTTGAAAAAGTTCTGGAAAAATGGCGTAAATACGCTATTTCCGCACAATTCTTTGAGGATTCTTAGAAACATAGGCTTCCCAGGAACCGGCAGAAGCGGGTTTCCCGGGCAATTCCATCTGATTGGCGTGGCAAACGGCAACAGCCAGTGCATCGGTGGCGTCCAAAGACTCGGCTTGTTGATCAATAACCATGATTCTTTTCAGCATTCCGGCCACTTGTTCCTTAGATGCAGCCCCTTTTCCCGTTACCGCCATTTTGATCTTCCTGGGAGCATATTCACACACGGGAATGTTCCGGGACAATGCGGCGGCAATAGCAACTCCCTGGGCCCTGCCCAGTTTTAGCATGGATTGCACGTTTTTACTATAGAAAGGAGCTTCAATGGCCATACAATCAGGATGGTAACAATCCAGTAATTCGTACATTTTTTCCAGGATATGGCTCATTCTGCGGTACGGATCTTTTATGGCTGCCATCTTTACCACACCCAAAGACAAGGTTTCCATTTTGGATCCTTTTTTCCGGATCACCCCGAATCCCATTATACGCGTTCCCGGGTCAATACCCAATATGATACTTTCCTTATTCAAAACTAAATCCTGGAAAAGTGCAAATATTTGTGCAATGCATCCGGCATATCAATGCCGTCCGCAGTTTGATTGTTTTCAAGCAAGGCAGCAACGATCCGGGGCAGCGCCAAAGCACTTCCGTTCAATGTATGAGCCAGGTGGATCTTTCCGTCTTCTTCCCTGAAACGGGCTTTCAGCCGGTTGGATTGAAACGTCTCAAAATTGGATACCGAACTAACTTCAAGCCAACGTTTCTGGGCTGCCGAGTAAACCTCAAAATCGTAGGTCATGGCAGAGGTAAAACTCAAATCACCTCCGCATAAACGCAAGATCCGGTAAGGCAATTTTAAAAGCTGTATGAGCCGCTCAACATGCTTGACCATCTGATCCAGAACGGAATAGGAATTATCGGGATGGGTCAGCTGAACGATCTCCACTTTATCAAACTGGTGCAGCCGGTTCAGTCCCCTTACATCTTTTCCGTACGATCCGGCTTCCCGCCTGAAACACGGTGTATAAGCCGTCATCTTTACCGGCAGTTTTTCTACTTCCAGGATCGTATCCCGGTAAATATTGGTTAACGGAACCTCTGCGGTAGGGATCATGTAGTAATTATCCAATCCGGCATGGTACATCTGATCGCTTTTGTCGGGCAATTGCCCCGTCCCGTATCCGGAGTCTTCATTAACCATGATGGGAGGCATGATCTCTTTGTAACCGGCACGGGCATTCTGATCCAGAAAAAACTGGATGAGGCTCATTTGCAATCTGGCCCCTTTTCCTTTGTATACAGGAAAACCGGCTCCGGTCAGTTTCACACCAAGGTCAAAATCAATGAGGTCGTATTTTTTTGCCAATTCCCAATGGGGAAGGGCATCTGAGGAAAGCTCGGGGATCATTCCACCTTCCCTAACCAAAACATTCTCATCTTCTCCTTTACCCGGAACTACCAGTTTGTAAGGAATATTGGGCAGGGTAATCAACAGGTCATTCAATTCTTTTTCCAGTGATTCCTGCTCCTGATTCAATTCTTTGATCTTTTCTTTTGTCTGTGCTGCCTGCTTTTTGATTTCTTCGGCCTCTGCCTTTTTCCCTTCCTGCATTAATTTCCCTATACCTGCTGCAATCTTTTTCTGTTCTGCCGTGAGTGCATCAGACTGCGTTTGAGCAGCTCTCCTGCGTACATCCAGCTCCACAATTTGTTTTACGATGGGTCCTGCATCCATATTCCTCACTGCAAGACGCTCTATAACATAATCAGGATGCTCTCTTAAAATTTTAAGCGTTAACATTTTTATTACGATTTAATCTCCATAATGGACTCGGAAACATTGATGATATAATCCCCTACTCTCTCACATTCGGCGATAATATCCATAAAATAGACCCCGGTAAGGTAATCGTACTGATTTTTCCCAAGATTCAACAAATTACCTTCCCGGAGCATATCCCTGTAATTGTTGATGTCTTTTTCAGCATCATAGGCATTTTCAATGTTATTGAGTTTAGTATACCCGGCTTTCAGGTTTTCTATCATGACAATAAATGCCTTGTCAAGCAGATCAAACATGTTCAATACATTTTTTGTCATGTGTTCATCAAAAACAATGTTATTCAGCCGTTTTCGCTGCATGATACGGGCGATATTGTAAGCCGAATCCCCCATACTTTCCATTTCACCTATGATCTTATACATAGCCTGGATACGGCTTCCGGATTCGGAGCTGATCTCTTCTTCCCCTATCTGGTTCATATATTCAGCTATTTCAAATTCAATCTTATCGGTTATTTCTTCGTAATAAGATATTTTTTTGAAAAGGATATCAAATTCTTCATCACTAGTCTGTGTCAGGGCACTGCGCACAAAGGAATACTGTCTTATAACTATGTCACCGTAGTGGATTATTTCCTGCTTTGCCTGATCCAAAGACAATTCTGCAGTACTCAGCAATCCACCCTGGATAAATTTCAATCTGAATTTTTCTTCTTCCTTTGGGTTTTTAATGACATAAGTCACAATTTTTACCAGCAATGGGGTAAATCCTACCAGGAGTAAAGTATTGGTTACATTAAACATGGTATGAAGCAGGGATACGGCATAAAGCATGGATACCGAAGAAGCTTCGGGGTCTGCTGCCTGCGCTACGGGAATAAAAGGATCTGCAGCTCCCAGACCGGTAATGATAATTCCCACCAGTTTCAAAAAAGGTTTGAAAAGAATTAAAACCCACAGGACACCGAAAAGATTGAAAAACGTATGGGCCAAGGCCGCTCGTCTGGCCGAAACGTTCCCCACAGAAGCCGCAATGTTGGCTGTTATAGTTGTCCCGATGTTTTCCCCGAGTACCAGAGCAGCCGCCATTTCAAACGGGATCCATCCGAAATTCACCATAACCAAGGTAAGAGCCATAGTGGCACTTGAAGACTGAAGTACAATGGTCAACCCGGTCCCTATTCCCACAAAGATCAATACGGACCAGAATCCCCAATCGGTCAGAGACTGCAGGAAGGCCAGTGTTTCGGGACTTGAACGTAAATCCGGCACAGATTCTTTCATAAAAGTCAGCCCCAGGAAAAGAAGGGCAAAACCGATCACCATTTCCCCGGTGTTTTTTCTTTTCTGGCGTTTGGACATGGTTAAAATGAATCCCAGTGCTATCAGGGGAATGGAAAGAATGGAAATATCCGCTTTGAACCCCAACAGGGATACGATCCATGCCGTAACGGTAGTACCTATATTGGCACCCATAATCACGCCAACGGCCTGTGCCAGGGACAACAGTCCGGCATTCACAAAACTCACTACCATAACAGTAGTGGCACTGGAAGACTGTATAACTGCCGTAATAAATAATCCTGTGAGAACTCTTTTAAAAGAATTTGAGGTCATTGAAGCCAGAAAGCCGCGTAATCCGTCACCCGCGACCTTTTGTAAGGATTCGCTCATGAGCGTCATCCCATAAAGAAAAAGACCTAATGAACCTGCAAGATTGAGAATTTGTAATACAGTATTCATACCTTAGAGATTTCACTGCAAAGATGCATTGTTTTTTTGTACTTTTGGTTAATAAACGGTTACAATTATGAACATCCCAAGAATATTCCTGTTAGTTACGGGTTTGGTATGCCTGCTGAATTTACATGCCCAAAACACCCCCTTGAAGGTACTGGCTTTTCAGAATCCGGAGGAAGCTCCTTCAAATGTAGAATTCACACAAAAGGTTCTTACATTTCTTGAAGGAATCAACGGGAACGGAGAACTTGCCTTTGAACAGACGGCGGATCCGTCACGGATGAATGAAAAGAATCTGAAAGACGTCAATGTGATTATAATGCTCGGTCATATTCCTTTGAATAACCAGCAGCAAAAAGCTTTTCAAAAATTTATGGAAAACGGAGGACGGTGGTTGGGATTTCAGGCAACAGCCGTTTATGCAAAAGGAAACTGGCCTTGGTTCAATGAGTTTATTGGAGGGGCCTGCCTTGAAGAATCATGTCTGCCTGCCCTGCCGGCAAAACTCAAAACGGAAGATCCTTTGCATCCTGTATGCCGGGGAATTCCCGACTATTATATCGCCCCGGCCAATGAATGGCATGTTTTCTCCAACGGACTTCGTCAAAATCCCCATGTATCCGTTCTGCAGAGTCTGGCTGCGGAATCATTCCCCGCAGGTTTAACGAATGTTGTCAAAAGCGGAGACATTCCGGTTACGTGGATCAACAGAAAATACAACATGATTTACTTTAATGTGGGTCATGACGGGAACAGCTTTTCTGACCCCACGCAGAATTTGCTGATAACCAATGCCCTTAAGTGGTTATTAACGCCACAGGCACCTGTACAGGAAAAAGTAGTCGCTGCGTACGTGACATCGTGGAAAGAAGCCATACCGGATCCGACTCATATCACTCATATCAATTATGCTTTCGGACATGTAAATGATTCGTGCAATGGTATCCGGGTTGATAATCCGGACAGGCTTCATCAGATTGTAGCCCTGAAAGACCAAAAACCATCTCTTAAGGTTTTGCTTTCAATCGGAGGCTGGGGAAGCGGGCGTTTTAGCGAAATGACGGCAAACGATACTAACCGGGCGTCTTTTTCAAGAGATTGCAGGCGGGTAGTTGATGAATTCGGGCTTGACGGGATAGATATCGACTGGGAATACCCTACCAATCCGGGACCCGGGATTTCATTTGCTCCTGAAGATACCCGGAATTTTACCCTATTAATGCGCGATATCCGGACACACCTTGCCCCGGGTCAATTATTGACGTTGGCATCGGCAGCAAGCGGGAAGTTTATAGATTTTAAATCCATCGTGGAATATGTGGATTTCGTAAACATTATGACGTACGATATTGCTTACCCTCCATTCCATCATTCCGGCCTGTACCCTTCATCCCTGACCGGTGACCTTTCCTGTTATGAATCCGTACTGGCCCATGTTACTGCAGGATTCCCTTTGGACCGACTGGTTTTGGGTATACCTTTTTACGGGAAGCCTTCCCCTGAATTTCCGCAAGGAATGAACAGCTACGGAAAACTTATAAAACTTGAAAATTATGAACAATGCTGGGACGATATTGCCAAAGCTCCTTACCTGAAAGACAGTACGGGAAAGATAGTATGCAATTACGACGATCCTCGTTCCATAGGATACAAATGCCGTTTTATTCATCAATACGGTATGAAAGGAGCCATGTACTGGGAATACGAAGGGGACGATGATAAAGGGTCGCTCAGACAAGCTGTATTCAATGGAATTTTCGTACCTTAGTAGTTTATGTTCATGACCCATGATGGAATTTTTGAATTATACTTTTAACCAATATCCTTCCTGTTCCGTGCAGGTATCTGCATTCACCCCTGTAAAGAACGGATCCGAATATCATATGATATTTCAATTCCGGGAACCCGGAAAACGTCAGATTCACAGGAAACAAGAAGAAGCAATAGATATTTTACATAACTGTGTCCAGGATTACCTCTCCCGTGAACCGTACAATAAAGCGCAATGCATCTTTGCCAGGTATTTTTTAAAAAATGCAAAAGACCAGCGCCCCCGGATCCACACACGCAAGATCTTTCCTGCATCCTGTGCCATTTCGTGTATTGAACAACCTCCTGCCAACGGATCCCAAATTGCATTATGGATCTATTTGAGAGACCCCGGAACAGATACGGAAAAATATACCCATTATTGGATAACCGAAAGGTATTGCCTGGCCGGGGATGTGACAGGTCAAACCCTGAAATTGCTGACGGATTACCAGAAATGGCTCCATGCAAAAGGATGCTCCATGGCTGACAATTGTTTGCGTACCTGGTTCTACGTTCAGGACATAGACACCAATTATGCCGCATTTGCCAAAGCACGTACAGAATATTTCAGAGACATCGGACTAAACGAGCAAACACACTACATTGCCAGTACAGGAATAGAAGGAAGCAACGGCACGGATTCATCGTTGGTAACCATGGATGCCTATGCGGTTGCCGGACTGGATGCCTCCCGGATCAAGTACCTGCACGGCCTGTCCCATCTGAGTCCCACAAACATATACGGTGTTACATTTGAACGAGGTGTTGCCCTTACATTTGATGATCGCCGGCAGATCCTGATATCCGGGACCGCCAGCATAGACAAATCGGGGAATGTACTACATATCAACGATATCCACTCTCAAACCCTCCGGATGATCGAAAATGTTGAAGTACTTCTTGCAGAAGCACAGGCTACTTTTGAAAACGTTGCCCAGATCATTGTCTATCTAAGAAGGAAAGAAGATTATCAACTGGTGCTGGATTTGTTTGCCAGCCGCTTCCCTGCCATCCCTACTATTATTGTCATGGGTAAGGTCTGCCGACCTGCCTGGCTGATTGAAATGGAGTGTATTGCCCTTATTTAAATGAATGGCCGACTATAAAGTCATTCTTTGTATAAGTTACGAACAACTCCAGCATGTTTCTAACACACAAATGAGTAAAGCATCTCCTCAAAAACTGCCTTACATGTGGATCAATACCATGAATTCCGATTGTTGCCACTACAAAGAATCGGGAGCTTTTTTGTATGCCGAGACTCCCGATTCTTTGTAGTGGCAGCAATCCGGAAGTAACGTCAACTACATGCAAAAACCTTCTTAAACATGGATGAAGAACCGGAAATCCGGTGTTCATCCTCAAAAACCCGCCTATATGAGGACAGATGGCTAAAAATCGCGGGTCTGTCCTCAAAAACCCGCCTATATGAGGATGGAAGACTGAAAATCCGGGGTTCATCCTCAAAAACCCGCCTATATGAGGATGGAAGACTGAAAATCCCGGGTTCATCCTCAAAAACCCGCCTATATGAGGATGGAAGACTGAAAATCCCGGGTTCATC
>Ga0334887_1000493_pt1 | contig 63418 bp, 51 predicted proteins | sample GraSluR1_MG_10_FD_207217 | JGI IMG/M metagenome (GOLD analysis project Ga0334887, IMG submission 207217) | Sludge microbial communities from methane-producing bioreactor in Wageningen University, Netherlands - Granular Sludge_18_07-R1 | ecosystem: Engineered > Bioreactor > Anaerobic >...
GATTAAAAAGCATGGGAAAATGGCTAAAAGTTTATTCAAACATGGATTAACATACATCGCTTCATCATTGCTAAACGCTTTATTTCAGGACGATATAGGAATTTTTAGTTTTTTGTCATGTACTTAGTAAAAAAATATTCAAATTGTTTGACATCAAATTTATAGAAAAGTTTTAATCAAATCATTGATTTAACCATGCTTTAAACCCAGCAGCCCTTTCTGAACTTACAATAACCTCACTATCAGGCTTTGGAATAAGGTCAATTTTTACCCTTGACTTGGAGTAGAAATGCATTGACCCTATACTCGATATGCTCACAATAAATTTTCGGTTGATCCGAAAGAATGTATCCGGGTTTAACACCGACTCCAATCGCTCCAGGGTATAGTCAATAGCGTAACAAGTTCCTTGCTTTGCTACTAAAAAAACCGATTTTTCTCGGGCCATAAAGTAAGCTATACTAGTGACATCGATTGATTTTAGCTTATCGGCATACTGCACCACAAAACGTTGTTGGTACTGTGGCTCTTTCTGTTTCTTTATTTCGCTTATAAGCGAAAGGTAGTCGAGCGGAACTCGATGTGATTCCTTAAACTTTTTGATGCTAAAAGCCAACTCTTCACGTTTAATGGGCTTAAGCAAATAGTCGATGCTGTTTACCTTGAACGCCTTAAGGGCGTACTGGTCGAAAGCGGTGGTGAAGATAATTGGGCATTTCACCGTAACCTGCTCAAATATTTTGAAGCTGGAGCCATCGGCAAGATGGATATCGAGAAACATCAAATCAGGCTCGGGATTAGCTTTTAGCCATTTTACGGTGGTGTCGATGCTGTCGCAAACACCAAGAATATTTAACTCTGGATCAACATCCTTGAGCATTTTGGTTAGGCGGTTGGCGGCGGCAACTTCATCTTCAACAACTAAGGCGTTAATCATAATAATTTGTCTTTGTTAGTATATCCTTGATTTTATCCAAAACATCTATAGTTTCCCTGATTTTTTTAACCACAACCCAGTCGTGAAACAAACCAGGGTACTCAAAGTAGTTAAAGTCGATGTTTTGGTTTTGAAGTAATAGTTTGAATTTGCGGGCATCGGCAATAAGCACATCGTTTGTTCCGATAAAAATTGATATTTTCCCAAGGTTTGAAAAATCACCATAAATTGGACTAACCCGAAAATCTTTCACATCCAATTCACCTGCGAAGTTCTTACCGGCAATCTTCAACCCGTTTATGCTTAATATCTTATCGCACTTATCAAACTTGGCAATTTCAGGATTAGCCATTGATACATCGAGCCAGGGCGAAAACAGTATTATTTGTTCTGGTTTCTTTTGCTCTTCGTTTCCAATTTTTTGGGCAAAGCCCAATGCCAATCCTCCTCCAGCCGAATCGCCCATAAATACAAGTTGCTTGGTAGGAAAATTGGAGATCAACTTTGCATAAACTATATCAAGGAATTGGTATGCATCAATACAGGTTGATTCAGGGGCCAAAGGGTAATCGGAGACAATAAATGTTGCTTTTGTATTAGTAATAAGTTGATCAATGAGTTGCCAGTGCATTTTCGTAATATTGGCGTAATACGCTCCCCCGTGTAAGAAAAGTATTACGGTGTTACTATTATTATTTTTGGGTGATATTGTCCAAACCTTACGGCTCTTAAATTCTTCAATATCAATGTTGTAATTACTGTGGAATGATTTAGGAATGCTTGCTGGTTTTTTGCTGTAAGTGTTATTTACAATTTTCTTTTCCAAAACCCTCTTCATGCTAAATAATCCCATGAAGAATTGGATTATTTTTGATAAAGCGCTTGGTGGAATTGTATGGGAATAAAGCATATGGATTATAGTTTAAAATTGGAAAAACATTTTTTTGTAAAGTGTGCAAATTGATTTTCTTCATTTACCCCAACCCTTAAGGGTGTGAAGAAAATCAACTTGCACCCTTTAGGGGCGGGGTAAACAAGTTGATTTTCTTGGCCTTGTTTTTGCAAAAAAAAGATACTCTTTTCAAATATAGTGTTTTATTTACTTTTAATCACCCTGTCAGCAGCCAACTTACCAGTAACTATAGACATAGGAAAACCTGATGGACTGTAGGTCCACTGTCCGGCCTGAAACACCGAGGGCAAAATGGTTTTAACGGAATCATTCACTTTTAGCATTTGATTTACTACTGGTACAAACGAATTGGTAAATGCCCAGCCCGTTAGGGCTCCGTGGGTATTACCAGTCAATCTCTCGATGGTTAATGGCGATGATGAGAAACGGTTCGTCACCTTATCTTTTATCCCTGGATAAATGGTTTTATTCAGAATATCAATGGTGATATTCTCCATATAGTCCCTTATTTCTTTGGTCCAGCCAAATTCGTCAATCCTTTTATCCAATTCGTAATCGAGGAACAAGCTCACCTCAAGACCAACTTTCCCTGCGGGAGCCAAATTGGAATCGCGCAGAACGGGAATGGCTATCTCAAATGTGTTCATTTTGAAGTACTCCAAAAGATAATTCTTTACCCTGGTTTTAAGTTCATTATTATCGGGTTGGATTTCTTTTGAATTCAAAAACTCTTCAATATATTCGGTTGATACGGTTGATAATCCCCTTTTGTCGGGAGTGTAAAAGAAATGCCCAGTACAAATTTTTTGAAAATATTCTTTTTCCTCATTCACAGTTAGATATACAGTGAAAACGGAATCACCGCCCCTTAGTGGTTGTAATTCGGCCTTCTTTTTCTCAATTCCATTAACTAAAGCACTGTCTTTCAATTGCTCAACGGGAATAAGATTGTATAACTGCTTTAGGTCGCACGCCCAAACCAGATTGGAATACTCTGTGCGATTCCCATTGCTGTCGATAATATACTTTTGTTCAGGGTTTATGCTGGTAACGGATACTCCAGTGTTGATAATTCCTCCCTTTTCGATTATAAAATTGGTTACTTTATCTACTACCGTGCCTGTTCCTCCTTTTGGATAAAAGTAGTCGAGATATAGGCTAAAATAGCTTAAGGCAAAGGATGTTGGCGTGTTCTTAAAAAAATGCTGCGCAATAATATCAATCAGCGCCTGATTTTTAGTGAGCCTTTTTAGGTAATCCTCAACTGGTTCGTTCAACCTATTTATTCGTCGCATGGTGAACAGAAAGCGGAATAGCCAGGGAAGCAGCTCATTGAAAAGGTACTTTTTGTTTTTCGCAAAATCCATTAGGGCTGGATTATCGATGCCGTAAAGAACATCCATATAACACATTATCTTTTTTATCTCCTTGATAATTGCTGAAATATCACTGGAATTTTCAGGATAAAATGTTTTTAGAAATGCTTCATAATCGGCAATGCTATTCTTATCAATAGCTTTAATTACCTTATCCTCAATACCAACAGAAACGATGGATTTTTGGAATTCAATATCGATTCCTAATTGCTTTAGCATTGGAAATACAATGCCCGAGTTTTCAATGGAGCGTAATCCCGTATCGAAATACACGCCGTTTCGCTGAAAGGTTTGCACCAATCCACCGGTTTTTGGCTGCTTTTCGAACAGGGCAACCGACTTTCCCGATTTGGCGATGTATGCCGCAGCGGTTAAGCCGGCAATTCCTCCACCAACAACTACTGTGTTGTATCTCATTTAAAGAAAAATTATTGTTTTGTAAAAATTGATTTTCCTTCAATGATACTAAAAAAGTCTAACGTCATTGCGAAAACACAGTTTTTTTGTGGGTGAAGCAATCTTTAAATATTTGGTAATTAACAGATTGCTTCACAAAGTACCCTCGCAATGACGAGGTACAATGTTTTTATATCTTTAAGTTTGTATCTCAATAATCACATTACTTCGATTTAATAATTCTGTTTGCAGCTAATTTACCTGTTAATATTGACATGGGAACTCCAGCTGGGCTGTAAGCCCATTGTCCTGCTTGGTAAACATTTGGCAAAGGAGTAAATACTGAACGATCGGCAATCTGAATCTTATTAATCACTGGCATTTCTTTCTGGAACTCCCAGCCAACAATTGCCCCTTGCGAACTGGCTGTTCTACTTTGGTAGCTTAATGGCGTAAATGAAAAGCGAGCCATCACCTTATCCCTTAGCATTGGGTAAACCGATTGTGAAATCAGTCTTAAAACCCGATTCTCGATCTCGGAATTAAACTCTTCGAGCCATCCAGCTTCCTGAACCTTTTTGAACAGCTCATAATCCGCTAGAAAACTGATAATCATACCGGTTTTGCCGGGGGGAACTAGTTCGCTGTCTTTTAATCCGGGGATAGAAATTTCGAAAGTGTTAAGGGATATAAATTTATCGAGCCAATTTAAAACTTGTTCTTTGCTGGTATCTGAAAAATTACCCAATAGTTCATAAAGATCTTTCCGGTGGGTTTCACCTAGACCTTTAGGGGATGGTGTGTAGAAAAAGTGACCATTAGCAATCTTCCCAAAACTCTCAAGGGGTTCATCAACCTGAAGAAAGAGCGTAAAAACAGACTCTCCACCCTTACAACTTTCTATTTTTGCTTTTGATTTTTCGAAGTTAGCTCTGATTTCATCGGACAGATTTTGAGTTTCGGCAATTCTGTAAAGGGTCTTTAAATCGGCAGCCCATATAAGGTTCTTGTATTTATAGCTGATGTTTTTATCATCGGTAATTGTATTATTTTCAGGGAATACACTGGTAACTGTAGTTCCTGTTTTAATTTCGCCCCCCAACTCCTCAATTTTATTTTTTAACGCTTCCGAAATTTTACCAACACCTCCCTTTGGGTAAAAATAGTCGAGGTACAGCGAAAAGTAGCTTAATGCGAAGAATGTGGGTGTATTCTTGAAAAAATGCTGTGCAATAATATCTCTAAGCGAAGGATTTTTAACCACCGAATTTAGGTATTCCTCAACTGGAATCTGCATTCGGTTTATTTTACCTACGGTAAATAGGAATCGGGGCATCCAGGGAAGAAGTTTTTTGAAGATAAAGGATGTATCGCGTTTCAAATCCTTAAAAAGGGGATTCTCAATTCCGTAAAGCACATCCATGTACTTCATAATCTTACGGATAGTCTTCACCACCTCATCAATTTCACTGCTACTTTCTGGATAGAATTTTTTAAGTAAATCGCTGTATTTTGAAAGGCTTTCGATGTTTTCGATATGCAGTATCTCGTTTTCAATACCCAGTGAAACGGGGCTTTTCACCACCTCAAACTCGATGTTTAAATCCTTTAACATTGGAAGGATAATACCTGCATCCTCAAGCGCCCGAACTCCAGCATCGAAATGGAATCCATTGCGGGAGAAAGAGTTAACCAATCCACCCAGTTCCCTGTTTTTTTCGATAAGAAGAACTTTTTGGCCTTCGCGCGCTAGGAATGCGGTGGCAGTTAAACCGGCAATTCCTCCGCCAACAATTATGGTATCGTATGTATTTTCTATCATAATTTAAACCGAAAAACTTTGAAGTAAATTACAAATTTTCTCTTTATTCCTTTAATCTAGTCAATTTCAGTGTTTCTCCCCACAGTTCCTTTGCAACCTCTCTATCCAAAGCTGGAGGTGCAGGCTCCTCCTCGGTGGTTAAGTTAAAGAATTTTCCGCTAATATTTTCCATCTCTTTTGAAACACCCAAATAGTAAAGCGCCTCAGCTGATATTTCAGGCGATTTTAGGGTTTTATCGAAAAAATTCCGTTTAAACCAGCGGTAAATGGGGCCGTTTTCCTGTCCTGTTTCAGTTTTTACCGCCCCTGGATGCATTGTATTAATGGTAACTCCTGTGTTTTTGAAGTGTTCATCAAAAACAATCATCGATAGTAGTTGAGCCGTTTTTGCGGAGCCGTAACTTTTTAACCCAGAATAGCTTCGCTTTTGCCAGTTTAAATCGTCGAGCCTTAATCCCCAGGCTGCAAACCGATGCCCTTCGGAGCCAACCATAATTATCCGAGCTTTTCCCTGCGCTTTTAGCTTATCCATTAAACGATAATTCATTATAAAGGATGAAAGGTAGTGAACCGCAAAGACCTTTTCAAACCCATCGGGCGTTAGCTCTCTTTTGGTTAGGTAAACTCCTGCATTGTGAATAACAACATCAATGGGAGTTTCCATCTGCGAGAGCTCTTGGGATACGCGGAAAATATCTTTCAGGCTGCTAAGGTCTGCTATCTTGTAATCGCATTTTACGCCAAATTTGCTCTCAATTTCACGGCTAAGATTTTCTGATTTTTCGGGATTTCGATTAATGCACAAAAGATTAGCCCCTTTAGATGCGTACTTTATGGCAGTTATATAGCCAATGCCAGATGTGGCCCCGGTTAATACAACAAGTTTATCCTTAAACTCATCGGAACATATTTTGGGATCTTTACGATTGTTTTTGATCATCGAAAATATGTTGGACCACTGGTACTCCCGAATGTATTGTGTTGTTTTTTTTCTCATAAAAAGCTGCTATCCAAATTTCTTAATCAAAAACCTTCGGTACATTTTTCCAAAACGAGGAATATTATTAAAAATATCGCCCCATAAATCGTAGTAATCGCGTTGCTCTTTTATTAAACCATCCTCGCTAAGCACCAGCTTTGTTGCGCCGTACATTGGAGTGTTGGGATATTTCTTAAACATCATGGTCATAACCCAATCGAACATGATCACATTTTCGTTTTGAGTTACAGCCAGAATCTCCATTTTTAGCTGTTTTGTGCGTTGGGTTAGCCTATTGCACATGGCAATAAAGTTGTCCAGCCCTTCAATCCGTTGTATTGTATCCTGAAAAACAATATCCTTATGATAGTAAGGGAAAATATGAGACCAATCGGGTTTTCCCTCCCGATTATAGGTTTTAGTCCACAATCCCTTTATTGTATCAATATTTAGGATTACTTTTTCTTGACCATCAATTATCGGTTGCTGTTCCTGAGAATTCATATATGCTAAAAGTATTTGGGTTTACATTTTATTACTTTTGATTCATTTAGTTCGAATATAGTTTTATCAAATGATGGTGGCCCAAAACTCATGCTGGGATTGTTGGAAAAACCAAATCCCTCCTTCGGAATTCCCAGCCAGTTTGTGTCAAGTTTATCATTCTTATTCTCATCGTGAATAAACTTAAAGGCGTACTTGCCAGGTTTTAAGTTTTCAATCACAATAACACATTTATTATTGGAAATGTTCGAGGATATAGCTGCAACCTGTTCTTCATTCTCATTGCTGAGCTCAAGGTGAACTTGCCCAATACTGTTTTGTAAATCGTTAATTTCAATTGTCAAGGAATGCTGGGCAATTAACCCGAAAGGAGCAAAAGCTACAAGAATAAACGTTTGATAAATAATTCTCATATAAATCTCAGTTTGTTATTGCAGGATGTAACGTTTATTTATTTGTGCAACAAAAACAAAGCATAAAATTAATAAAAAACCTTTGAAAGTATTCAAAGGTAAATTGTTCGGGCTATATTTTAATAAAAATTATTCTGTTCTTAATACAGGGACCTTGACTATAAAATTATTACTATCCTGCAAAACAACAATCTCCCTATCACTTAAAAATCGATAGCGGTTGGAAATGTTCTGCAATCCAATACGGTTTGATATTTCATCGCTCTGCCTGCGTTGCAAGTTATTCTCAACGACTATATAATCATCCTCAGATTTTATGCTGATATTCAAGGGCTTTTCCTTTGCGATAATGTTGTGCTTGATGGCATTCTCGAACAGCATCTGTAGGGTAAGAGGCGCAACAATAGCGCTTTTCCTAACTTCATCGGGAATATCAATTAGTAGGCTGAGATTATTCCCATACCTTTTTTTCTGAAGGAAGTAGTAATCCTCTATTAGTTTAAGCTCATTCTCAAGGGGGATTACATCCATATCCCTCATATTCAATATGCTACGATAGTAGTCTGCCGTTCGCTGAACGTACTCCACGGCCAGCTTTGGTTCTTCCTCAATTAAATTTGTCAGCGTGTTCAGGTTATTGAATAGGAAATGTGGACTAATTTGGCTTTTAAGCGTTTCGTATTGGCTTTGAATATTCTCCTTTTCAAGCTTCTCGCTTAGCACTAAAGTGTGTTTCCATTGCATGAAGAAGAAGTATCCCTCGTGAAGTGAAGTGATCAGAAAGGTAATGGTTAGGGTGAAAAAGATATTTAGACCGATGTCTTCCTTTGTAATTAAATCGGGATTATAGATATACCATACCATAAAGAGTATTAATCCAGCCAGTGTTGTATAGCCCACAATCGCAAGAACTTCAATAATTAGATGCTTAATCGGATGCTTCTCCCAAGGGTATTTGTTCCACAGGAAAATCACTATCTTTCTAACTCCAAGCCACATAACAAGGGTGCTAAGCAATGAACCGGCTATGCCAACCATTGCCAAACGGGTATCGCCATCAAATTCATCGTTGCTAAATACCAGAAAGGCAACAATTGCAAGCAATGGAATACCCAGAAATAGAAGGATTCTATCGTCCAGTTTACTTTTTTTGGAAAGTTTATTCGTAAGGTTTTCCATGCGATTTTTTATGTGTAGGGTTGGGCAAACCTTATATCAAAGGCATTGTTCTTTTTCAGGTTACTATTCCAGTAATAATTGGTTAACCCAAATATATTGCCAAATCTAAAGAATAGCAAACGTTGTTTAGATAGTTTGAGTGGTTTTCTGAGTGCCTTCAATATCTCTGGGTCAAATGAGTTTGTTGTTCCAAAGTGTTTACCCAAATCATTAAAGTTGTCAAACAATTTTTTGGTCATCAAGGGTGGCATTATCTGAATTCCTTCAACACCACCTTTTATAACTGTTCCCAAGTAATCCCATTTTTGACGTGCCGCCAATTTTTGAAGATATCTTTCAATAAACGTAGAATGGATTGCCTCTGGAAAGCCCGATTGTACTATAAAGCCAACCCTTTTATCCTGTGCATTCTCTATAAGAGAAATCCTCTCAATAAACTCCTTTACCAATCCTGGCATCGAATCGCAGTAAAGAGGGAAGATAATAATGACATTTTCAGCATCTTCAAAGGCTTTTACGTGCTCTTCCATTTTTGATAAATTGGCAAGGTAAAATATTGGCACTTCCTCTTTGGATACTTTTCGAAAACCCTCAAGGAAATGCTCCATAAGGATCTTGGAGTTGCTTTTCTTGTTGCGGGGCGAACCGTTGAAAATTGTTAGCTTCATTATTGGATTATTTATGGAACGCGGATGACACAGATTTAACAGATTTACGCGGATAAAGAATAAAAAAATCTGTGATGATCCCCTCAATCTGCGTCATCTGCGTTCTATATCAATTGCACTGACTTCATCCACAAACCTTGTAAACCGTTGCCTACTGTGGAAATTTATGGCAAGGCGATCGTAAATGTCTTTTACTATCTGAACATCATCATCGTCAGTATCATTCTCTCTATCAATAATAACCCCAAACTCTGGATACTTCTCGTAACGTTTTCTATGGTGCGATTCGCCGTTAATAATCTGAAGGTAGGGGTGAAGCAGAACGATTAGCCTGTCGGTAATCTTTTTCAGAGTTGAACTTGTAAATCCTGAAACCAGTGGCGATGCAAAAATTATAAAATCGGAGTTAATAACCGCTCGAAAAATCTGCTCCCCATCGTCTTTTATGGCGCACTCACCGGGCGTTTTCCACCAGCAGCTCCAGCAGCCAGTGCAGTAATGGAGATTCATCTTTGCAAGGTTGAAAAGATTAACCTGATTTCTCTCGCTTAAATCACTAGCTAAGTGGTTGATCTTATGCGAAAACGAACCGTTATTAGGACTTGGATTGCCGTTGAGGATGGTGATTGTCATAAAATTAAAATATTATTCTCCATTGTGGTATGGCCATCATGCTGGTTTGGTAAACCATTTCAGCTTCGCCAGTAATCTCATTGAACTGCTCCATTTGAATGTTGTTATAATTCAGTAGGTTGGTAATCTCAATGCCCCATTCCTGGGTTACACCCCGTTTATTGGACTTGAAAGATATTTTCAAGTCCATCTTGATGTAATCGTCAAGTTTTTTGCTAAAAGCCTTGCTATAATCCCATTCACGCTCGTACTTCTGGGTATCTTCGTTTAAAATAGCCACCCAAGGAGTTGTGCGTTTCCCTCCGGCTAGCATTCCCTTAAAATCGATGGCCAGTGACCGCTTTACGTTAGTTTTGGATTTATCGAAGTAAAACTCTTTACCTATCAAACCATTGAGCACGTAGTTGTTGTTGAAGGCAGTATTATACGTTTTATTGTCACTACCAGTGTATTTCGATTCAAAAATTGATGTTGTGAGCAAAAAGTAAAGCCCTTTATTTAGGAATCGCTCAATGGTGAGTTCCACGCCGTAGTTTTCGCCAGTACCCTCATTGGCGAGATAGTACGATGGCATGCTAAACTCGAAGCTGGCTCCATTGTTAAGGATCGAGAATGAGTTTGAACTTTCAGCATCAACAGGGGCATCGAAAAGATGTTGATAATAGGTTTCCAATTTCACTCTGGTAAAACTATTGATCCTGAAATCGTAACCAGCAACAAAGTGGTGACTCTTGGTTAAACCTAAATTGGTATTGGTGTTTTTGTAGGTTCCATCGGGTTGCCGCTCCTGCAAAAAGTAAACAAATAGCGGCGATATCTGACTATGAAGACCATAACCCAAGCTTAAGGAATGTTTTGGCGCTAAACCATATCTAAAACCAAATCTTGGTTCTATGGATCCAGTATTGTTGAAGGTGAAATGGTTGTAGTGTAATCCAGTGTTTACTGTGAGCCTATCGTTTGGACGGAATTGCCACTGTACGTAGGGTTGTATTAGCCACGAATTACCATCGAAATCTATTTGGCTTCGATACTCATCATACTCCTTTCGCCAAACTTTATCAGAGAAATCGCTGAAAAGCATTTTGGTTGTTATTCCACTCTTTAGAGTATGCTGCGAATTAAAACGATGGTTTACGAATGCTGATGCCGAAAGCCTGTTATCAATCATTGTGGTTTCGTACCATCTGAATTTATCGAGTTGTAAACTAAGTGTATCTACCTGGTTAAAAGCATTTTGATACATTCCCGCAAGGGTAACCTTAAGGTAGGTGTTTGAAGAAAAAGTATAGTGCGATGATAGTCCAACGGTTCCCGTTTTACTTCCTGAGGTAATATCCCATCCTTCACCACCATAGTAGTTAAGCTGTTCCTTAGTGGTGTCCTTACGGCTATCCCATATCTCGATATAGCTTAACCCACCAAGACCGAACATGGAAATGTGTCCAAGAGGAGTATTGGGTAGGTTGATCTTAAAGGAAAGGTCTTGGTATTCAGGCACACCCATAGTTCCAAAATCCATGCCAAGGGCAGTAAAAACACCCATAGTTGAGTATCGGTAGTTAATAAGAAAGGAAGATCCTTTGCTACGCGATATTGGGCCTTCGGCACCAAATTCAAATCCGTTAAAGCCTACTTGCCCAAGGAACTCATATTGCTCGTTATTCCCATTTCGCATTCGTAGATCGAAAACACCCGATGTGGCATTTCCATACTCGGCTGGGAAGGCACTGGTATAAAAATCGGAGTTTTCCAGAAGGGTATTATTTAGCATACTTACTGGTCCGCCAGTTGAACCGCTCATTCCCCAGTGGTTGGGGTTGGGAATGTCAACGCCATCAAGTCGCCAGAGTAATCCCATGGGTGAGTTCCCTCTGATAATGATATCGTTACGTGAATCATCAACACCAACAACGCCAGCAAAGTTGGCTGCCATGCGGGCAGGGTCGTTGCGGCTACCGGCGTAGCGCTCGGTTTCCTCAACTGTAAAACCACGGGCACTCACGGTTGCCATTCTGTTGAGCGACTGAGTTTTGTCGACGGTGTGGGTAATAACCACTTCCTCCACCGTCATCACCATTTCGTCCATGTAGATATTCAGTACAAGTTCTTTCCCAGACTGAAGGTTGATATTGTTCATTACTACATCTTGATAACCCACATAGGTAACCATTAGGCTAATCCTGCCAACGGAAACATCTTCGAAGCGGAAATTACCATTCTCATCGGTTGAAGTTCCACGAACAGGATCAATATGGGTAAGTATTACATTGGCACCTGGGAGGGTAATCTTGGTTTGCTTATCAATTACTGTACCTCTAATAGTCTGCGTAACCTCATTAGAAACAGCAAAAAACGAAATCAATAAGAACAGACCTACAAAAAAAGATCGTTTCATAATTCTAAAATATGGTTTGTTTGTAAATAAATAATCATTGTGGTTACATTCATGGGCAAAAATACCCCCAGATATTTACAAAAAAAATACCAATGTAGATGAAATGGGAAAAATTGAGGATGAATTGGAATTCAAAATCGTTTAATCATCAAATTTAATTGTATGTTACTGTTTTGTAGATAAATACAAAAAAATGAATAATTTGCAATTTCATAAAATCATACTTTAAATTTCTACATTTGCTGATTCTTTTTTAAAGTAAATTTATATGTTTGATTTAAGTAAAAAGTTATGGCAATGGGTGGCCATGCTGTTCCTTGCATTGGTATGGGGTAGTTCCTTTATTTTGATGAAGAAAGGTCTTTTGGCTTTTTCCTTCACTCAGGTTGCAGCCATTAGAGTTTTTTTTGCATTTATAGTTCTTATACCAGTAATCATAAGGCATTTTAGTAAGCTCAAAGCAAGCAATGTTAAAAGTTTGACGGTAGTTGGCTATGCTGGTATATTTTTCCCTGCTTTTCTCTTTACGTTAGCCCAAACACATATTTCAAGCGCAGTATCGGGTATGCTGAATAGCACTACAACACTTTTTACCCTGCTAGTGGGAATTTTATTTTATAGGAATCAACCATTACCGAAACATTACATTGGAGTTTTTCTTGGACTTTTAGGTGCATTAGCGTTGATTACTGCAGGTGATTTTTCGTCAATATTTGGGGTAAATGCATACGCATTCTTCATTATTATTGCAACGTTAGGGTATGGTTTTAATGTAAATGAAGTGCGCTATCATCTTTCAAAAATGAATGGAATACAGGTTACGACCCTTTCATTTTTATTAGTAGGTCCACCTGCTGGAATTATTCTTTTTATGTCCGATCTTCAAACTGCTTGGGAATCACCATTCTTTTGGCAAAGTTTGTTGGCTGTTATAATCCTTTCGGGAGTTGGCTCAGTGATCTCGCTTTTCCTGTTTAATAATTTAATCCATCACACCAGTGCTCTATTTGCCTCATCGGTAACCTACATAATCCCTTTATTTGCCATTATGTGGGGAGTATTTGATGGTGAGACCATTAACCTAATACAACTAGCTGGAATTCTTATTGTACTTCTTGGTGTTTACCTTGTTAATACTACTAGAAAAAAGTTGGAATAGATTTTAACAGAAACACGAACAATCGCTTTGAGCAGCTGGAAATTCAATATACTAATTTTGAATCCTTCATTCTTCATTCTCAATTTTACATTCTATAGCCCCTTCCACTGTATATCCAGATTAACAAGGCCAAGGCCTTTGGCAGTGTTTACAACTTTGTTGTACTCACTTATAGTTATCCTTCTTGCAATCTCTGGATAATCGAACGCTCTATGCATTGGCGTGTATTGCGACATTATATTTATGTACGTTTCCTTTGGTAAGTTGTTTGATATCCAACGCATTGCCTCAACAGACCCACTGGTCTCATTAGGCATAACAAGATGCCTTATAATTAGACCTCTTTCCATTATCCCTTTTTCATTAGGAGTTGCCACACCCACTTGTCTATTCATTTAAATAAGGGCTTCCTTGGTTATGGCTGGGTACGAGTAGGCTCCTGCTGAATATTTGCCAGCCATTGAGGACTTGGTATACTTAAAATCGGAAAGATATATGTCAATAACTCCATCAAGAATTTTGAGAATTTCCATTCTTTCCCACCCATGGGTGTTGTATGCCACAGGAAGCCTTAAACCTTGTTTGGCAGCAATATACAATGCTTCAAGAATATGAGAGGAGTAGTGTGTTGGGGTAACCACATTGATGTTTTGACAACCCATTTTTTGCAAAGTCATCATCATTTGCGCAAGATCGTTTACTGTACGTACATTACCATGACCCCCGTGGCTTATATCAGCATTTATACAAAACACGCACAGCAATCCGCAGTGAGTGAAGAAGATGGTTCCTGAGCCGCTGTTACCTACCAATGGGCTTTCCTCACCAAAATGAGGGTGAAAACTTGAAATTTTAAGGGTTGATGAACTTCCACATACACCTTCTTCACCCTTTAAACGGTTTACTCTGCATTCGCGAGGGCATAATTTACAGTCAGCCATCATTTCGCGGAGGGTTAGATATCTATTTTTAAGTTCACCATTACGATGCAATGTAAGATATGCTGGTTCAAATCCTTTTTTTGCTTCCATGCTTGGTTGAATATTGGTTCTTGCCTTTATGTGTTTAATATTTAGAACTGATAAGTAAGAAATGCCTCCAACTGCCATTAACATGCCCTTTATAAAACGGCGTCTATTTATAATATTTTTTCCTTTGTTTTTCATTGCGAATAATATACAAAAAAAGCATTAGTTCACTATAAAAAGTATGTTAAATCAATAAATACTATCGCAAATAAAAATATCTTAAATAAATAAATAAACGGTTGATTAGTAAAAAGATATGCAGATGAAAATACTAATTAGAGCAATGATTACAGTACATAATTAGAAGAGGTTCGTGGTCGAGTACCTGAATGTTTATGGGCCATTTTTCATGAAAAAGGTTACACCATTCTTGATTTGTGAATATATCAGAGGCATCCTTTAATAACTGGTAAAAATCTGTATTTTGTTTAATTCTTGGGTTTGAATAGTAATATTTTAAGTACAAAACAAAAGATTCTTTGCAAGGATTTGGACTAAAAACGAATGGCTCAATAAGCATTTGTGCATCATCGTAACGCTTGAAAGCTGAAAAGAACATTGATAACTCCTGTGCAACCTTTTTTGGTAGAGTCTTATTCTTATAATGATTAAAGACAAAATCCAAAGAGGCTTTAATATCAGCATCTTGCTCCCCAAATCGATTGATAAAAAAATCTTGTTCCAGACTCTTAAAATGGTAGTAAAGTTTTAGATGATCAAGTATTTCCCTATCAAAATCACTATATTCTAATCGATTAATTAGGTCTTTGAGTTCATGTAAAGTTCGCATGATGTAAAAAGGTTCAAATGAATCAATTTCACCACTGTTGAATAGTAGGGCAAAGTAGTTGTATGCCACAATAGGATCTGGGTTTGGAAAACGAATCAGCTCTTTCAGGGTATTCAGACTATCTGATTGTGACATGTAATCTCCCTGGCTAACCAATTTAAACCTGTTCTTATTGTAATAAAGCTTTGCAAGGGGTTCAACTTGGTAATCGAACTCGCCAGAATATAAAGCAATGGGGAGCTGTTCGAGTGTATGCCAACTCACTCTTCCGCTGGTGTTACGATTAAGTAAGAACAAATGAATCTGTTCCATTCGCTTTATAATATCTTGCTGTGCGGCGTAGGGTGTTTGTTTACCTTTACATTCTTTTACAATTTTTTCATACAGGGTTTTGTACTCCGATAATGCAAGTCCGTCGATTGAAATATCATTCACAGTTTTATAAGCCAGTATTTTTAGATCGGCAAAACGTTGCCGAGCAAGCACTGGTTCCAGCTCACGACTATTCTTTTTTTGGTTTACATACTCCCTTACTCGTTCGTGATCTAATTGTTTGAGAAAATTGTGCCTTGAGTCAACAATCTCTTTAAAAAAATCGTACCAGTTTTCCCTTGTTACCTTAACTACATTCACAGTTCGTCCATCACTAGGACTAAAATAGGCGATAACTTCATTAGCCCTACGTTCCATTAGATTCTTATTAATTTCGATGGTACCTTCAATGCTTGCATAGGCATAAACCGCAGCCCTTTGAATTTGCTTATCCTTTACCCATTTACTAATGGTATCGCTATAATGCGTTTTTACATCAGCTCTATTCTGATCGAAATAAATTCTAAGCATTAGCGTGTCGCGCCTAAGATTGGGTATGTAGTGGACGCTAGTTTTTGGTTTATCTCCTACAGGCGCTAAGACAATTTTTGAGTTAAAAATTTGCGTTGGAGTTTCGTTAAAAGTAATAATATCTGCAATCCTGTTGCTTTTAATAACCACAAGGTTTATGGAATAATCAGATTTTTTCAAATTATCCGGGATGGTACCTAAATACTTCAAATCAACTTTTAGCTTACTTTTCTTATCAATTATTGTTTCAAGAAGTTGATCTCTGTAAACTGGTTTTGTGAGTATGCCCTTGATATTAAACTCGTCATACCTTCGAATTGAAATTTTGTTGATCGAATGACACGAATAGATTTCGTGTGGAATTATTTCCATGGCTAGTCCATCATTTCGATTTTCAAAAAGCGTTCCCATTCTTCGAGCATTATTGAAAACTACAAAAATCGAATCATTGCGATTAACAACTCCAAGTGTGTTAACCCTTTTGCTTATTTTTCTGTAATCTTGTTGAATTTTGCGATCGGGGCTTGGATTTATACCCCAATCGTATTTTCTATCTGGTTTCTTGCTTAAATCATCATTGTGAAAGCGTAAGACAGGTTTGGAATATGGAAATAATCCCGGGTAATGGTGGGGTTTGTAATCTCCGGCTACAGCCGCAAAATTAATTGCCACACTTATTTCCATAGCTTCTTTTTCAAACCAAGAGCCAATGCCAACAATGGAATGCGATGGAGCAATGATATTTGCATAATTTGCATTAGAATTAACCCATTTATTTACTATTATGTTGGCAATATGCTCATAAACTTTAATTTCATTGCCATCAATCTCATTATAGCCAACACTTACCTTTGCCAAATTTTCCGAAACGTAGTAATCTTCTGCACCATATTTTACAGCTCTTTCATGGTATGTTCGCTTCCGACGGCTATCAAGTTGGTAATGTGTTAGACTTTTAGATTGAGTAAGATATTGTGCATGGTCAATACTTGAAAGGTAAAGAATAGAATCGTTTAAAAAAGGAGGTAATCCTTTCGATACCCTTATACTATCTATCTTTAGCTTTATTAAATGCTCTATATATTTTAGGTTAGGTAACGAGGGGTTTATTTCATCTTTGGTTTGCTGAGCATTTATGCTAATAGAAATGACAGACATAACGAATGTAAAAAGGAAGAATAATCCGTATCTCTGATTGAAAGACTTACTATGGATTTTCAAATACATTCTTTTATTATCTATTTAGAAAAACGAATTTCAATGTAAATATTGTGAACTTTTTTGAGTTATAATTACTTATTTTGCCATCATTAATATTTATTCAATTTAATATGAAAAAATACAAATTTTACTTTATGGTTGGATTATTTGCTTTTACGCTAGTTTCGTGCAAAAATGGAATAAAAAGGAATAGCAATCCTCTTTTGGCTGAGTTTATAACTCCCTATAAATCACCTCCATTCGATATTATTAAGCCAGAGCATTTTATGCCTGCAATAGAGCAAGCAATTGACCTTGCCCGAATCGAAATTGAAAATATTACCAATAAAGCAAAGGAGCCCACCTTTGAGAATACCATTGAAGCTCTTGAAACATCTGGAGAAGATTTGAAAACTATTTCAAACATACTATTCAATCTTAACCAAGCCGAAACGGATAGTTCGTTACAAGGTGTGATCCGTGAAATTGCACCAATATTGACCGATTTTCAAAATGATATCAACCTTAACCAAGAACTATTTGAAAGGGTTAAGAAAGTTTGGAATGATCGAGAAAACTATCCTTTGACCCCCGAACAGCAAACATTATTGGAAAAAACCTATAAAGGTTTTGTGCGTAACGGAGCAAATCTAGATACTGAAAGCAAAGAAAAATACAGAGAGATTACACGTGAACTTTCGCAACTTTCACTACTATTCGATGAGAATGTTTTGGCAGAAACGAACTCGTTTTACCTTCATTTAACTGATGAAGGGGATCTTGACGGGTTGCCTAAGAGCTTAGTGGATGCTGCAGCGTTATCAGCAAGGCAGAAAGAACTTGATGGATGGGTTATTTCTTTGCATTTTCCTATGTATTTTCCATTTATGAAGTATTCCGAAAAGCGAGAATTGAGAGAAAAATTATACAGAGCATACACCAGTCGTGGTTTTAATGGTAACGAAAAGGATAATTCCGAAATAATAAAGAAAATTGTAAATCTTAGACTTCAACTAGCCAATATTTTAGGCTATCCAACATACGCTCATTATATTCTTGAGGAGCGAATGGCAGAATCACCTAATAGGGTTAACGATTTTCTAGAGCAGATACTTAAAGCCTCGTTACCATTTGCCAAGCAAGAATTGAATGATGTACAAGAACTTGCAAAGAATCTGGGCGTTACTCATCGAATTGAGAAGTGGGACTGGTCTTACTATTCCGAGAAGCTAAAGAATAAACTGTTCAATTTTAATGAAGAGGAGGTGAAACCTTATTTTCAGCTTGAAAGGGTGAAGGAAGGAATTTTTACACTTTGCAATAAACTCTATGGAATTACCTTTAAATTGAACAAGTCAATTCCTGTATATCATCCCGATGTTGTTGTTTATGAGGTTATTGATCATGATGGTTCTTTTCTCGCTTTGCTATACCTTGATTTTTTCCCTAGGGAAGGGAAAAGCGGTGGTGCATGGATGACCAGCTATAGGGATCAGTATAAAGTAAATGGGAAAGATGTTCGGCCATTCATATCCGTCGTAACAAACTTTACAAAACCCACATCCGATACCCCTTCGTTGCTTACATTTGGTGAGGTAACAACGTTTATGCACGAATTTGGCCATGCTTTGCATGGTATCTTTGCGAATTCAATCTTCTCATCCCTTTCTGGAACATCAGTTTATCGTGATTTTGTGGAATTGCCATCACAAATTCTCGAAAACTGGGCAGTCGAGAAGGAATTTCTCGATATGTTTGCCACTCATTACCAAACAGGTGAAGCAATTCCAAACGAGAAGGTACAGGCAATTATTGATAGTCGAAACTTCTTGTCTGGAAACTTTTTTACAAGACAATTGAGTTTAGGAATTATGGATATGGCTTGGCATAGCATCGAAAAACCCTTTACTGGCAACCTGATAGATTTTGAAAACAAGCACATGAGTAGAGCAGATGTTCTACCATTAGTAAAAGGATCTTCGAATAGCACTTCATTTAGTCATATATTTGCTGGCGGATATGCAGCCGGTTACTATGGCTACATGTGGGCAGCAGTACTTGATGCTGATGCATTTTCGCTTTTTAAGGAGAGGGGCATTTGGGATAGAGAAACAGCACAATCTTTCCGAAACAATATCCTTGCACAGGGAGGAACTGAACACCCTATGTTACTCTATAAACGTTTTCGCGGTCAGGAACCATCAATAGATCCTCTACTCGAGAGAAGTGGACTGAAGTAAAGATAAAGTTATATTAATAATAACCTCAGAGAGAACTCTGAGGTTATTTGTTGATATTCTTTAGGATGATTGGAATCTTATTTTTTGATTGGGATACTCTAAGTCAATAACTTATGACAAGAAGAATTCGTTGTTAAATATGGTAGCAATCCTCTTAATGCTTTCTTTTCTTAAATTTTTACCTACGCTTGGTCCATGTGGGGTATTATTAACATCGATGATGTATAATTTTTGATCATTAATATCTCGCAAAACATCGATTTCACCATAGTCAAGACCTATCTTTTGACAAAACAAGGTTGTTTTATCAATTTCTTCTTTTGATAGCAATGATTCTACTGGATGTACTTCAGGTCTTTTTCTCTTGAGTTCTATCTTTCGATAATGAGCAAATCGGGTTACTTTGCCTTTGTATTTTAAGTAAACAAGAGGCATCTTCCCATTTACTATGGGAATTCTCATGTCAACAACAAGGTCATCGTTGAACTCGTTATTTATTAACTTAAGATAAATAAAATTCTTTTCGGGCTCAGTCGGACCTTGAACAACTGTACCATCGTGAGAAGCATTAATCTCGCTCTTTTTTACCATCAGCCCTGAATATGTTTTGCTGTCAACTCGGCAGGAATAACCAAAAACTTCGTTGAAAACACTATCAACATTTGTTTTGGAAATATCTCTACAGTTAATATTTAGTATTCGTTCTTTTTTTGCCAATTCAATAATTGCAGAATCAGGATTTCTGTAGGTAGTATTATCCCAGTATATGGCTAAATGATGCTTTACTAAAGGGTTGTTTGTAATATTATATTTTAAGGCACTTATTACCTTATATATTACGGTGTATCTTTGAGGATATTGAGGGTAGAATAAGACTGTCCTAACATTTTTACCTTTCAATAAAATATGAAAACCCCATTTAATAATGTATAGAAAATCTTCAGAGAATCTTTTTCGAAAAGATTTGTTTTGTCTGTAATTATTATTGTAGTACATTGTAAACTAATTAAATATACTTTTTTGTGGACTATGTTAATGCCTGCAAATTTAGCAGCTTCTTTCTTAGTTTTTTATGATAACCATTAATTGCTAATAAGAAATATCCTTTTTTAAATAAAATTACAAAATAAGGTTATTTCCTTAGCAATGAATTCAAATTTGGCTATCTGCCAAAAAATCACTAACTTTGCATGTATTATATATTCCGCTGCTGAATATTATCAATCGGTGGTTAATCAGCAACTACCAACAGTAGCTTTTTACTAATATAAATCTTAATTATGTTATCAATTAACCAAATTAATTCAGAAAAAGAACTTATTGACATTACAAGAGAACAAATCATCGATTTTTTGCATGAACATCTTGATCGCTTTCGCGATACTAAGGAGGCAATCGGTAAATGTTTAAATTACGCCTTTTCAAAACAAGAAGGAAAAGGTGGATTCGTTCTAACGGGATACTACAACGGAGAGCTTGTTGGGGTCGTCGTAATGAACAGAACAGGGATGGAGGGATATATTCCTGAAAACATTCTAGTTTACATTGCTGTGGATGCGAGCCTTAGGGGAAAGGGTATAGGCGCTAAACTTGTACAGGAAGCGATTTCGCGATCAAAGGGCGATGTAAAACTTCATGTAGAGTATGATAATCCAGCAAAGAGATTGTACGAAAGATTGGGCTTTACTACAAAATATGCAGAAATGCGTTATGTTAAGGAATAATTGAAAATGGCTGAACTAGTAATAAAATCAGATAAGATCATTAAGAATGTTGAGAAGTTAAATCACTTTCTCTTAAAACACAAAGTACAGTGGAGTTTAATAGTGAAAGTACTCTCAGGACACAGGGAATTTCTGAAAAAACTACTATTTCACCCTGTTGTTAAACAATTGCATAGTGTTGGAGATTCTAGAATTTCGGGACTTAGGGTTATTAAAGAGATCAACCCAAATATTGTTACCATGTACGTAAAACCACCGGCAATGGATACCATTAAATCAATTGTTTCCTATGCCGATATTTCAATGAATTCATCATTTCGTACCATTGAGGCGCTTAACAACGAGGCTGCCAGGCAAGGAAAACAACACAGGGTTATTATTATGATTGAATTGGGAGAACTACGTGAGGGTATTCTGCGTGAAAAGCTGGTTGACTTCTACAAACGGGTTTTTGAATTGGAGAATATCAGGATCGAAGGGATTGGTACAAATTTAGGGTGTATGTATGGAGTTCAACCAACCTACGATAAGCTTTTGCAAATGTCGCTTTACAAGCAGCTTATTGAAGCAAAGTTTGATACAGAGTTACCACTTATATCTGGGGGAAGTTCGATAACATTACCCCTGGTGGGCAAATCGGCAATGCCGAAAAATATTAATCATCTACGAATTGGAGAAACAGCCTTTTTGGGTACTAGCCCTTTCGATAATAAAAAGTTTCGAGATCTTTCAGTCGATGCTTTTGAATATTTAGGCAATATTATTGAACTTGAGATTAAGGAAACTTATCCAGACGGAATTCTTACCGATGGGAATATTGGGCTTACAGCAGAGTCGGAACAAATGGAGTACGATCATAGTTACCGCGCTATATTAGACTTTGGTATTCTGGATGTTGATGTTAATGAACTTACTCCAAAAGATACAAACATTCGGTTTGCAGGAACAACATCTGATATGAGTGTCTATGACCTTGGGCCGATTCAAAAGGATAAAAATTGCAAATATAAAGTGGGGGACAGGGTAATATTTACACCATCATATATGGCAGTGGCTAGACTTATGAACTCGAAGTTTATTGATAAGAAAATTGTTTAGCAACTGTATGAGCAGAATTAAGGTTTCCCCGGAAAACTTTCAACAACTTTTACCTTAATATCAGGAAACGACTCAACTACCTGTACGGTAAAATCAGGAAAACTTTCGACAATTTGCCATTTACCACAATCGTCTGGGAAATGATCAACGAATTTTACATGAATGTCGGCAAATGAATTGACGAATTGAATTTTTATATCTGGAAAAGAAGAAACAAATTTAACCTTTCCGTATAGTCTAATTCCTTGATACTCACATTTGGGATATTCAATTTTTTTTTCCTGAGTTTTAAGGGGAAGTAAAAGAACAATGCCAATTAGTAAAATTCGAAAAACCATAACCTGTTTTTTTGTCACAAGTTATGGTTTTATAGTCAACAAGTCAAGATTTTTTTGATCAACACAGCAATTAACCAATGTTATGAAATACATTGTTTACATCATCGTCCTCTTCAAGTTTTTCGATCAACTTTTCCACTTCCTTTAATTGCTCATCATCAAGGGGTTTAGTTTCGGTTGGAATTCTCTCAAAACGGAATGACTTAATTATAAAATCATTCTCTTCCAGGTATTTTTGTATTGGACCAAAATTAGTAAACTCAGCAAAAATCATTATCGAGTCTTCTTCGCTAAAAACTTCATCCACACCATAGTCAATCAATTCAAGTTCCAATTCTTCTAAGTCAATTCCTTCTTTAATTTCGATTTGAAATGAGCATTTTCGTTCAAACATAAAGTCAAGCATACCTGTTGTGCCCAATGAGCCTCCAAATTTTGTAAAATAGCTACGAACGTTAGCTACAGTTCGAGTTGGATTATCAGTGGCTGTTTCAACCACTATGGCTACGCCATGAGGACCTTTACCCTCGTAAACAATCTCTTTGTAATCTTTCATGTCCTTGTCAGTAGCCTTTTTAATCGCTCTTTCCACATTCTCTTTGGGCATATTTTCTGCCCTAGCATTTTGTATTGCCAGCCTTAGACGGGGGTTGTTTTCAGGATCCGGACCACCAGCTTTTGCTGCCATGGTTATTTCTCGTCCAATGCGAGTGAAAACTCTCGCCATATTGCCCCAGCGTTTCAACTTACGGGCTTTTCTATATTCAAATGCTCTTCCCATTGGGTAAAATAAATTGATTAATAGTGATATTGTTTTTTTATTTAACTATTTAAAATATTTTTGAATTTGTCAGCTTAAAAAAATTTCCCAAAATTACCAAACATTCTCTTTCATTGTTACTCATCTTTTATTTTGTTTGAAAACATTTAAAAAATAATGATTGTTATATTTTTTTATCACTTAATAAGCTAAACTTGTAATAGAAAAATGTATGAAAAAAATTATCTTTCGATAGGAAATTTTTTTAGAGTAATGTTTAAAACCATTTATTATGAAAAGTCGTTCTGATATACCCAAAAACGAAATTGATGAAATTATAAACAAATGCGAAGTATGTGTAATTGGCATGATTGATGGTGATAATGGGCCCTATATATTACCCTTCAATTTTGGTTACAAGGATGGTAGACTTTTTATTCATTCTGGTCCTGAAGGAAAAAAAATTGGAATTTGGGAAAAGGATAACAGGGTATGCGTTTCATTTAGTACAGATTTTAAGCTAAATGTTAGACATGAAAATGTAGCTTGTTCCTACTCAATGAGATACCGTAGTCTGTTAATTTATGGTAAGGTAATTCCATTAATCGAATTGGATGAGAAAGCTAAAGCCCTTAATATAATTATGGAAAAGTACTCGGGAAGAGCAGATTTTAGCTACAATAAACCTGCATTGATAAATGTTAAAGTTTTTGAAATTATTATTTCAAATATTGAATCTAGGGCTTATGGATACTAAAAGAAGATCATTTTTTAAATAATTTATTTATTTATTTATTTATACTTTTTTTAATCAGCTAAAAAGTAAGAAAAAAAGAATAAAATATTTTTTTTGTTCGAAAAAACTTTATATTTATTAACTGAAATAGATAAACTAGTTCAAAATCTCATAATCACCAATTTATAGTTATTGAAACAACAAAACAATGGCAAGTATAAAAGATTTAAAGAAGGATATTAAACAAATGAATGAGCATTTCATCCAGGAATGTTACATTCATCTTGCCTATTCACCACCTCTAAATCAGGAGAATGTTTTAGATATTATTTCTGATGCTCTACAACTTAAGGAAAATGCTCTTAACAAGTTGAACATTTCAACCGCTAGCATGGAAAGGAAGGAGCGTAAAGTATACTACAGTAATTTTGTGAGTGATTTTTACGACGGCATTGTTGAACTAACTGAAAGATTGAACTCGTTAAATTATTAGTATAGACATAGCCACAATTCGTTTTTATTAGTCAATCGATCATAAGTTTGATTATATTGTGTTTTATAAAATATTTATATAATGTTGGACTTTCTATCTCTTGCCAAAAGCAGGTATTCATGTCGATCATATATCGACAAAAAAGTTACCAAAGAGTTAATAGAAAAAATTTTAGAGGCGGCTCGTATTGCTCCATCAGCAACAAATGCTCAACCTTGGAGTTTTGTAGTTATTACTCAATCGCCTCTAAAGGATCAAATCATTAGCTGTTACTCTCGTCCATGGCTATCAACAGCACCTGTTATAATTGTGGCCTGTGGCGATCATTCAATATCATGGCGACGTTCAGACGGGAAAGATCACTGCGATATCGATTTGGCAATTGCCATTGATCATATAACCCTTACTGCAACTGATAATGGTTTAGCAACCTGCTGGATTTGTAAGTTTGATGCAATGAAATGCTCCGAGATACTCAAATTACCATCACATATTTCTCCTGTGGCAATTATCCCACTTGGTTATCCAGCTGATGAACCCGTTAACTCAGAAAGACATTCGAAGCGCAAATCTCTGAATGAAATAGTATCTTGGGAGGGATTTCAAAACTAAATACCAGTTCTATACTTCTTAACTCTTGCTGCTAAACCTTTAGCATTACCTGTGATTCTATCAAGATGTTTCCAGAAATCTTGACCATGGTTTTTATGAATGGTATGGGTTAGCTCATGAAGAATGATATAGTCTATTAACTCATCGGGTAATTTCATCAGGTAAATGCTAAGGTTTATGTTGTTTTTGGATGAACAACTTCCCCAACGCGAATTTATGTTTTTGATTCTAAGCTTATTGTAAATGAAACCATGCAGATTTGCCAGTTCTTCTACCCTTAATGGGAGGTAGCTTTGGGCTTCCTTTCGAAAGGTGAATTCAATTGCTTTTCTTGTAATTTCTTGAACATTTTTATGGGTATACTCCATATCAATTGGAAACCGTATAACGATCTCATTATTCATCAAATAGAAAGTAACTTTGCTATTGTTTTCTGGAGAGTATTTAAGTAAATGCTCTCTGGTTCGATATTCTTCTAGGCTATTTTTTTTGGAAAAATTGTTTATTTCCTTCTGCTTTTCAACAATCCATGTTTTTTTTAATTCAACAAACTCCTTAGCCGATCTGAGGGGTAATAAACCGGGTACAGTAACTCTAATACCAGATACTGGACGGATTGAGATGGTTAAACGTTTTGCCCGAAAATTCCTATGAAATTTAACCTCACCTATATCTCTAACATTAATAATTGTTGAGGTAGTAATACTTTTGAACATGTTACTGCCTTAAAAGCCATACGTTTGGATGCTGAGCTTTAACGTTATCCATTGCATCAAGTGCTTCTTTTTGAGTTGGGAAAGAGCCTACCGTAACAGCATGCATGCCCGATGGTTGGATTATAACTCTAGAATTGTAGCCCGAAGATTTAAGGTCATCGGAGTATTTATCTGCATATTCGGGATTTCGGAAACTACCCACCACAAGATGGAACATGCCATCCTGTGGATATGAAATGATAATTTTTTGTTTCTCAATAGGCTTTTCAGCGGGAAATTCAGTTTCTGCTATCTTTTTTGCTTCAATCTTTGGTTCATCCTTTACTATGGCTTTATCAATTTCTGTGCTTAGCTTATTAAAATCATCATCAAATTCACCTTTCTTTTCAGCAGATGATTCAATATCATCCTTTACTTTATCAATGGTAATTGGCTTTATAGGAATAACTACTTTTTCAGACCTATTCCTTTTCAGGTTAATGTGATCTCTATCTATTAAGAACCATCCAACTGCCACTATAACAAAGCCAAAAGCAATTAAAATCCCAATAAGAATAGCTTTACCAATTCCAGTACTATCATCTGAGGAGCGATCTGCAAGAACAGGCTTATTTTCATCAACTGGTTTTGAAATTATTTCTTTATCAAGCTTTTGCTTGACTGAAGTTTTTGATTTTGAAACAGTGGGTTTTTTTGGGGTTTCTGTTTTCTTTTCCTTTTCAGGTTCTTGATGTTTTTCGTTCTCTGTCTCTTTTTCTTGGGCTAATTCATCTTGTTTTTCAATTTCTTCGTTTTCTTTTATTTCAAGTAATTCTAATTCAATATCTTCTGTCTTAACTTCTTCTTCCTTTTCCACATGTACTTCATCGTCAGGTTTTTTGTCAACTTTTTTTGATTTTGGCTTTGGCTCGATAGGTGAAGTTGAAGTGGAAGTGGAAGTTTTGGGCTTACTACTTGGAATAGTACCTTGATTAAAATGAATACTCCCACGATGATCAAGATTAAGAAAACCAAAATCTCCTAATTTGTAAACTTTGTTGTCAATTAACTGAGATTTAATATCTTCGATGAAGTCTAATATTTCCTTTTTAGCTTCATCCTTGTTAATATTTTTTTCTTTACTAAGAGCATCCTCAATTAATCCATCATTGTATCTAAGAAAGGGGCTAAATGTAATGTTTTCGGGTTTAAATATTCCAGACCCATCATCCTTAACAAGAAAAGCACCAAACTCAGGAAGAATAATACGTGCGTTCTTCTCGATAAGCTCGCATAAAAAATTAATGGTCATGGTCTTTTGTATTAGATGGTAACTAGAGGTAAAGGGTTTTATCAATTCAAAAATAATACTTTTTTTACTTTAATTCAAAATATAGTATTAAGGCAATTTGCTTTTACGCTAATATTTTTCACGTTTAGAGGTTTATTATCTTCAATGGTGTAAATTACTAATTATTATTATGCACATTTTGTTCACTATTTGTTATATTGCAAGATGTTTATTAAGAATAAAAGATGAAAAAACATTTCATTTCTTATCTAGCGTTAAACATAAGAATTTGGGTTAAACAATTTTTAATTGTTTGTATATTTTTTATTAATTACTATACTGCTGTAGGACAAAATGTTAAAATCGATAGTTTGCTTTCAATTGTTAATGAATCTGAATTAACTCAAAGAGCAAAAATTTATAATGAAATTGCTAGATCTTTTTGGTATGTTTCAGTTGATTCATCCTTAAAATATGCCCAATTAGCCTATGATATAGCACATAGCGAAGGGATTCTTTTAGAGACGGTAAAAGCCTTAAGTAATTTTGGAGTTATTTCAGATATTCAGGGTGATTATGGTCGATCTTTAAATTTCTATTTCAGTATCATTGATCTGGCTGTTGACAATAAAATATTTCTGCCCGAAATACCCAATTCTTTTTTAATCAGTATAGATGAAATGTATAGCAGTGATTCGATAACTATTATTAATAAAGCATTTCCTTCAGAACAATCAGTTCCTTCAATTTCTTCAGAAGATCGAATATCAATGTTTAAAATATTGTCCAATACATATGTAAACATAGGAATTGTATATGGCCAGTTATCACAATATGAGAAGAGCTTAGCAAGCCTTAATCAATCATTAAGAATATGCAAAGATATTAGTGATGAAAAAGGAATGGGTGTTGTTCTGATTAATCTAGGAACAGTTTATTTAAAACTTGAATATTATGATTTAGCAAAAAAAGCATACATCCAAGCCATATCCATAAGAAAGAAGTATAATGATCAAAATGGAATTGCCAATGGTTATTTGGCCATGGGTGAACTTTACCATGCAACAAAAATAATCGACTCGGCAATGGTTTATCTTAATCAAGCAGAGTTGAAGTATCAACAATTAAATAATAAAAGAGGACTTGCTCAAGTTTATACCCACCTTGGTGAAATACTTGGGCAATCGAATAAACCTTTTGAAGCCATCGATTATCTTCGTAAAGCATTAATAATCAATAGATATATAAAAAACAGAGAAGGAATTGCTATTACAAATTTGAGGTTAGGTGATGTTTATTGCAGTCTTAATGAATTTAATAATGCACTGGAAACATATAAGATAGCTTTAACCATTGGAAAAGAATTAGGGCATAAAAGTATTGTTGCAAATGCTCTTTTAGGTCAAGCTTTAATTTTTGAAAGGCAAAACCTGATTAGTAGCGCCTATAAAGTGTTTAAAGATTATCATGAAATTTATGATAGCATACAGACTGAGAAATTAAGTGCTAAAATAATTGAATATCAAACCCTTTTTCAGGTAAATGAGCATGAAAAAGAGAACAAATTGCTTAAAAAGGAAAACGAAATAAAGGTTCTTAAACTAAAGAGACAAAAGACAATTCAATCTTTACTAATTATCTTAATACTGGTTGTTCTAATTTCTGGTATATCCTTACTAATGCTCTACAATTCGATTTTAAAAGCAAATAAAAAATTAATCATTTTAAATTCAGAGTTAGAATTAAGAGTAGATGAAAGAACAAAAGATCTTCGTGAAGCTCTTAAAATAGCCGAGGATGCAAATAACCTAAAGAATTCTTTTCTTTCAAATATCAGCCATGAGATTCGCACTCCATTAAATGGGATAATGGGTTTTAGTTCACTTATTGCCAATGAAGTTTCAGATAATCAAGATGTTCAGCGTTATATTAATGAAATACGAAGTAGTAGTGATAGGCTAATGTACCTGCTCAACAACTTGATTGACATTAGTAGGGCAGAATCAAAAAATTTCCGAATGAGGTTGGTCTCATGTAACATTAATGATTTAATTGATTATACAATTCTTTCACTTGAAGAGAATACAACTAATGCTGAGGTAAAAATTAGTAAGGATTGTAATGTCATTCCTGATATTATGGCAGATAAGGACAATCTTATACGTGTCTTTTCTATTATTATTGGGAATGCATTGAAGTATACACATAAAGGAAGCATTAAAATTTCAACAATTTACAATGAGGCAAAAAGTTGTATCGATATTAGTATAACAGATTCTGGTGTTGGAATTGATCCAGACTATTTACCTTTTATTTTTGAGCCTTTTCGACAGGAAAGTACAGGTTTAACTAGATCTTTTCAAGGTGCAGGATTAGGTTTGCCTTTAGCTAAAAGAATAGTTCAACTTATAGGTGGAGAAATTGAGATTACTTCCAGAAAAAATATTGGTACTATAGTTCTTATTTCTTTTCCTTTAAAGATTAACAAAAATACTTCAGAATTATCACTATCAGAGGATTTATTAATTCATGCACAAAAAAATCAGCCTAAAGCAAGGAAGGCAAAGGTGCTTATCATTGAAGAGAACTCTTATACTCGATTTTACCTTCAAACATTGTTACGCCGATATGTGCAAGTAGCAGTAGCAAGGAATGGAAGTGAAGCCCTAAGTTTAATAGCTGATTCCTTAACTTTTAGTTCAACATTTGATCTTATAATTGTGGACATAAACATTACAGAACCATGGAACCCTGCTAATCTTATAAAAGAAATAAAACTACGAAAGCCAATTTATTTGAAGAGACCTTTTGTTCTTCAAGCTGAAAAAAAAGTTTATGAAAAAATTGACAAGAATCTGTATGAATCTTTTGGATATCAGCAGATAATATTAAAACCAATTGATAAGGATATTCTTCTTGGCTTATTAAGAGTCTTTAGTCCTGTTCGTACAATGTTTTAATTTCTTGAATTATTGTGTTACCTGCTGTATTATTGATAAAACCTTATCAACGGCATAAGGTTTAACCATTAATTGGTCAAATCCAACATCTTTATGGTCATTGAAAAAGGTTAAAGGATTATGGGCTGTGAGTGCAATGATTGGAATCTTGCACTTAGGCATTGGAAATTGTTCCCTAATAAACTTTGTTGTTTCAAGGCCATTCATCACAGGCATCTCAATATCCATTAGAATTATATCAAAATCTTCCTGACTAAATAGTTCAACAGCTTGTTTACCATTTTCGGCTTCTTTGCATAAGGCACCAATCTTTTTAACTATTTCCTTGATAAGCAATCTATTAACGAATATATCATCAACTATAAGTATTTTCAATTTATTTTCCATATAAAAGGCAAATGTTTTTTTATCCTAATCTACTAAGAGTATTAATAATATTCATGCTTATAATTGAAAAATTATTTCTATTCATATTAATTATTTTATCATGATTGAATTCTGAGAGTGTGCGAATTAGACTTTCCTTTGTAGTTCCAGCCAATTCAGCAAGTTCTTGACGTGTTAAAGGTATGTTGAAGGTATTACTTCTATATATTTCTTGTGAAAAGTATAGAATTATATCGGCAACTCTGCCAGGTAATTGCTTGTAAAGTAAACTAGAAAGACGGTTTACATTGAAAATATTTTCATGTCCAAGTTGTTTAACTATTTCGTAACCAAAAAGCCCGTTCATTTCAACTATCTCTTTAAACACATTTATGTCTATATACCCAATTATTGAAGGTTCAAGGGTTGAAACTGTAAAGTTGTATGAATCATTAGTAAAAACTGATGATAATCCTAAGAAAGCACCTGGTTGAGAAATTCGTAAAATTATACTTTTCCCTTTCCGCATTTCACGGAAAATTTTTACAAGTCCTGAAATAATAAATGGAACTTTTTTAACCTCTTCACCTTGTTTAAAAATAATTTCCTTTTTAATAAATTCAACCAAATTTGACGAATCAGCTATTTTCTGCTTTTGTGTTTCAGTGAGCAGATGTTGAAAAGGTAGTTGTTGAATTAATGAAATGCCCTTAAATATGTTTTTTTCCTGATTCATAAGGTATTAATAATGCTTTAGTATTGATAAATATACGAAAATATTAAATAAGTGATCTAAATCATCTTTTTTTATTTGGTATCCTATTGAAATAATTTGCTTCAAACTGTTAATATCTATACTTTTGATAGTAAATTTTTATTTTGGTATTTATGATTCTAATTGTAGATGATTCTGCAACAAATTTAGTTCTACTTGAAGTGATACTTCGTGAGGAAGGATATGAAACATTATCCGCTTTCAACGCAAAAGAAGCCTTTAAGCTAATGAAGAGTAATAAACCCGAACTAATTCTCCTCGATTTAATGATGCCTGAAGTTACTGGGTTTGATTTTTTAAAGGAAATAAAAAAAAATCCTGAAACCTCTAATATCCCAGTTATTGTGATAACCGCTGTAGGCTCAAAAGAGAATCAGGATATTTGTTTTAACAATGGTGCAGCAGAATTTTTAACAAAACCTATCGATATTCATCTTTTCCTTGAAAAAGTTAAACTTTATGTAGTGCTTTAATTCAATGCTCTACATTCTTACAAACAATAAGTTTTTTATTTTTAAAATTCACTATTTTTCGAATTGTTTTGAGTTTTTTGTTGTAAAATAACTGTAAACAATGGTGTTTTTTATTATCTTAGCCTAATATATATATATATTAATGAACTTTTGAGAAAACAAAATAAAAATATCGATAAATCCGTAAACACTCTTTCAATCAAGGAGTTCAGTAGTATATTTTTAAAAATTGATGACCAGATACTTCAATTACACAAATGTTCTTCTGATGATTTTCTTGGTTTAAATGCCGATTTTAAAAAGTGCTATCGAAAATCAAAAGTTATTTCCGATAATGCTAACGAGATTTTTAGCTATTTAAAGGAGACCGTAACTGGTGATTTACTTCGTGATTTAGAGAATCTTTATAAAGATTTACAGCAGATCCAAAACAATTTTTCAAAACATCTTGGTAAAAGCATTGAGCTTATAAAGAAGATGTTCTTTCTTCTCGAGAACCTTTTCCTTCCAGTAAAAAATCTCAATCAGGATTTGATGACACTGAAGTTTTTGCTCGCTAACCTTAAGATTAATAATTCAACATTGAAAAATCTACAGGGAAAGGATTTTGAACTAATGCTTAATAAGTTTAATCAGGTATTAAATGATTTTAAAATCTTTAGCTTCCAGAATGAGAGTAATCTTGTTAATCTTAAGAATCAAGTTACCAAGACATTGAATGTTTTTGAAAGCATAAATACAAGAAATATTTCCGATTTAGAATCAATATTAAATCATTTACATTTCGGAATAATATTGTTTGCTGAAAAGCATGAAGAAATTTCTCGACAAATACCAGAACTCACTAGTAAAACAAAAAATTCTTATAAAAGTATAGCAAACATAATTACGAATTTGCAATACCATGACATTATAAGGCAAAAGATTGAACACATCCAGAAGACACAGAAAAATGTATTAGTTGATCTTGAAATTGCCAGTGATGCAAATGATTTTGAAAATATTCTTATTCGAACACGGGATATTGCAAACCTTCAATCTGCACAGTTAATTCATGCCAACAAAGAGTACCAGCAGGCAATTGAAATTATAACCCAAAAGTTTATAACCATTAGTGACGACATGTCAAATATCTCTAAAATATGTAAAGAGATAAATGCATCGCAAGAGAATAGTGATGAATTAGATTTACAAGGATTACTCGATAAGTTTAAAGATTCAGTAAATGTGCTAAATCGATATGTTCAAGCGAGCGATAATTTTACAAATCAGATTGATATTCTTTCAGTTAGCGTTAATAATTCTTCAAAAACAGTTTCTAGATTTCATGATGCTATACAAGCATTAAAAGAGATAACTACTGATACCATCAATTACTTCTCGGAAGCAAATACATCAGATGATCAGATTGACAAATCATTGATCCAATTAAGTACTATTAGTCAAGATATTGTGAAGTTTGAAGGAATTATTCAGAATGTTTTTAAAGTAATTCAAAATATTGAACAAGAAATACTTATTGACATTGAGGATCATATTAAAACATCCAAAAAAACTATCTCCTTCAACTTTGCGGCTAACAGATTGAACAGTATCATAAATACTTTAAATGATAAAAACATTCTTATTAAGAAGCTTTTAGAACAGAACTTTACAACTAGCTCAGAAATTTCAAAAGAAGTTAGAGAATCAATTAGCAGAATTAGATATTACGATTTCTTTGAAAAAGTTATTGTTGATATAATAAGCGAATTTAATCAGATATCACAAAAGCTCAAGTTGGAACTCAAATCATACACAAGTAAAAATGCAAATGACCTAGAGTCTTTAAAGGATATCTATACCATGGCTAGTGAACATAAAATTCATGATAAGGTTATTAACCAAGAGGGAGACATTGATTTTTTTGATGATAAAGAAGTAAATGAAGATGAAAATGATGATAATCTAGAACTATTCTAAAAATTACTATTTTTATAATTTTAAAAATATGGCAAACAATATGACAATTACACTCAAAGCCATACCCGAAAAAGGTAAAAACGACAAGAATGTTGTTCTAATTCTCCAGAAAGAACTTTCCCTTGATAATTCCTCGAAGGTTAGAGATTTTCTTTTAGATAATCTTAATAAATATGAGAACTTTACCTTAAAAATAAGTGATGTGAGTTCAATTGATTTGAGCGTTCTCCAATTATTGCAGAGGTTTATATGGGATGCCTCAGCTATGAAAAAAAATACAAAACTTGAATTAAATTTAACGCCGGAAATTGAATCATTCCTTGAAAAATCAGGTTTTAAACCTTTTATGGCATTGTCAGATCTTTAATAAGATAATAACAACTAGCAAATTATGGCAAAAATAATTCTAATAGTAGACGATTCGGAAAGTATTCGCGAAGTAGTCAGTTTCACCCTTGAGAACGAGGGTTATAAAGTGCTAATTGCTAACGATGGAACCGATGCACTAAAATTTTTAGACGGTTCGCACATTGATTTGATTATTACTGACCTCCATATGCCTGAAATGGATGGTATTACATTAATTCGCGAGGTGAGGAACATGCCAACATATCAACGGATTCCAATCCTTTTTCTCACCACTGAATCCCAAGCTGCAAAAAAAATGGAAGCAAAAGAGGCAGGTGCCACAGGATGGATCATTAAACCTTTTGTGCCAGCAAAGTTAATTGCAGCGCTTAATAAAGTTTTAAGGTGATGGACAACTTTAAAAAGAAATTCATTGAGGAAGCAACCGATCTTATTGAGGGATTGGAAAAATCTCTTCTTGTCTTAGAAGAAAATCCAGAGGATTTGCCCTTAATTCAACAAGTTTTTAGAGTTATGCACACTCTGAAAGGGAATAGCGGCATGTTTGGTTTTGATATGATCGATAGCTTTACTCATGAGATGGAAACGGTATATGATCTTATCCGAAATGGAAAACTAAAAGCTACTCGCGAAATACTTGATGTTACACTTGCAGCTGTTGATCACCTCAAGGTACTACTCAATGAGGATAATTATAGCGACCCTGAAGTTATAAGCAACCATAAGGAATTGCTTGCCAAAGTAGCTTTACTGATACAGATCGATTCCACTTCTGAAAAAGATGCTCAAGCCGATTTGAAAGTAGAGGTAAACAAAGACAATGAAGAAAAGGGAGAGAATACTTACTATATTTTCTTTGAACCTATAAATGAAATTTTTGATAATGGAACCAATCCCCTTTATCTTATCGATGAAATACATGATTTAGGACAAGTTGAGGTTTTTGCCCATTTAAACAAGGTTCCTTCCTTAAGTGAACTTAACCCTGAATTCTGCTATACGTATTGGGAAGTAATAATTGCTACCAATGCAAGTATTAATGATATTAGCGATGTTTTTATATTCGTTGAAGATGATTCAACCATAGAAATACAAGAAATTGCCGATTTTAATCTACTGACTGACGAGATCTTTGTAAATGATATAAAAAAACTTGCTAGTATCCAGAATGATATTGGGTTAAGTTCGGTTCAGAATTTAACCAAAGAAGCTAAATCAAGAAGAGTAAAGGATAAGATAAAAACTTTTAACAAAGATCGATCAACATCAAAAGAGTCCTCGATTAGCAGCATTAGAGTTTCTGCTGATAAACTAGATATTCTAATGAACCTTGTCTCCGAATTAGTTACAACTCAGGCAAGGCTTAGTCTTTTTGCTGAGGAAAACAATATTCCTGGATTATTACCCATTGCAGAAAATGTTCAAAAACTCTCTCGCCAGTTAAGAGATACAGCATTTAGCATTGTCCTAATTCCCATTGAGAATATGCTCACTCGATTCCAGCGTTTGGTTAGGGATTTATCAAACGAGTTGGGCAAGGAGGTTGTTTTTATTACAGAAGGTGCAGAAACAGAACTTGATAAGACTATTATTGAAAGCCTTGCCGATCCTTTGATGCATATATTACGCAATAGTCTTGATCATGGCATTGAGGATAGTGATGTACGCTTAGCGAAAGGGAAACCTAAACAAGGTAGAATAAGCCTAAAGGCATACTATTCGGGTGCAAATGTAATGATTCAAATAAGCGACGATGGTGCCGGAATTGATCCAGTGATGATCACTGAAAAGGCCATCGCAAAAGGTATAATTTCTCCGGATAGAAAATTAACTAAACGTGATATCCTTGAACTTGTTTTTTTACCTGGATTTAGCACTGCACGTCAAGTTACAGATCTTTCAGGAAGAGGAGTTGGAATGGATGTTGTGAAACGAAAGATTTCAGACATTAGAGGTGAAGTAGAAATTGAATCGGAATTTGGCCATGGTACCACTATAACCATAAAATTACCATTAACTCTATCCATTATTGATGGTTTATTGGTCAAGGTTGAAGACACTCACTTTATTATTCCTCTTCTAGTGGTTGATAAAATTTATGCCATTGAGCATGAGAAAATAAAGAAAACTTTCAATAATGTAGTTGTACTCGATGGTAAACAAATACCTTTCTTTTATATTCGAGAAGAATTTGATCTTAACGAAAGCCAAGAAAAGTTCGAGCAGGTTATTGTTGTTAATTTTGAAGAAAAAAGTGTAGGACTTATAGTTGATCATGTAATAGGAGAATACCAAGCCGTTCTGAAACCCCTTGGAAAGCACTATAAAAATCAGGATATGATTTCTGGAGCAACAATACTTGGCGATGGAACAGTTGCCCTTGTTGTGGATACAAATAAAATCATCAAACTATTTTCTAAGCATGAAGTTTTTACAATAAAAGAGGAAGAAAAACCCGAAAAAATAATAAATGATTAATCATCTGGAGGGAATACTATGAACCAAGAAAATTTATCTAAAATAAACTCTTACCTCTCCTTTAAACTTGGAGATGAAGAATTTGCAGCACACGTAGGGAAAGTACTTAATATTCTTGAATTGACCAAGATAACAGAGGTACCAAAAGCTCCCATATACATGAAGGGTGTTATTAACCTAAGAGGAACAGTGCTTCCTGTTATTGATACACGTATTAAGTTTGGAATGTCACCAACAGTTTATACAACAAATACATGCATCATTGTACTCGATATAGATGTTGATGGAGAGTCAATTTACGTTGGTGCGTTGGTTGATGCTGTTCATGCAGTACTTGAAATAGATAAAAATAACATTTTACCACCGCCAAGCATTGGAAGTAAATATAAATCTGAATTTATCGAAGGAGTTGCAAATATCGACGATAAATTTATCATGATCCTTAATATGGACGCAGTATTTTCTACCGATGAAATTACTAATTTGAAAGATAAAACAGAGGAGACAGAGAAAACAACCAATATTGAAGAAATTGGCAGTTAATCTTGCTTTTGTTCTTTTATTTCTTTATATTTAGAGCAAATTGATCATACAATTTTATTAGGTTATCACTTCATTGCTGGGAATGATTTTTTAGGTTTAGGCTGGAGTTAATAAATTTTCTTTTCCCAGTTGGGCTGTTCAAAAAGCATGTAAATCGGGTTATTTGGTTCAACTAACTATCAATTGAAGAGCTTTTTGAACAGCCCTTTATAAAACACAAATTTTCATGAGAATCCAACTTATTTTTTTATGCATCTTTGTATTATTTCCATACATTACAATAAGTGCACAGGATACCACATTGGTTAAAAAACCCAAAGCTGAGTTTAGTGGTTTCTTTAGATTTGATTACTGGTTTGATTCAAGGCAAAACGTTGATGGACTTGATGGGTTGCTAGTTCTTTACCCAAAACCGCCAGAATTAGATGCCAATGGCGAGGATATAAATGCCGCCCCAAGTCTAAATGGACTTGCTATGGGAACACGCTTGAGATCTACTATTGAAATGCCCAAAATTTTTAATGCAAAGTCCAAAGTGTTTGTTGAGGTTGATTTTACAGGTACAAATAATACTCAGGTTCATTTTCGTTTCAGACATGGCTATACCAGATTAACATGGGATTCTGGAACTGAACTCGATGTTGGGTTAACCTGGCACCCAATGTTTGTTACAGAAGTATTTCCATATGTTGCTGCTCTAAATACAGGTTCCCCTTTTCAGAGTTTTAACCGTAGTCCACAAATAACTGTTAAACAAAATCTAACCTCATCGTTAAAGGTTATCCTATCTGCTTTAACTCAAAGTGATTATAAAGGTTATGGCCCCGATGGTTATAGTTCGATTTACCTTCGAAATGGAGTAGTTCCTAACCTTCATGCTCAATTACAATTGAATGTAAATTCAATTACTGCTGGTATTGCCGTTGATTTCAAGAGTCTTAAGCCAAAGTTGTATACAACTTCTCTTATTGATTCTGTTAGTAAATACATTACAAAAGAAAGAGTTAATTCTTTGACAAGTATGGCCTACCTTAAGATACAAGGAAGGATGCTTACAGCAAAATTTAAAGGGATGTATGGGCAAAACATGGGTGATCATCTGATGTTTGGAGGTTATACTATTAGCAGAATCGATTCATTAACAGGTAATGAAAAGTACATATCCCTTAATCATATTTTCTTGCATGCTAACATTACCTATGGTAAAAAAGTAATGCCTGGAATCTTTGTTGGGTATGCAAAAAATTTAGGAGCCTCAGACAATGTGGTTGGAAATATTCTTTATGGTCGAGGGTATGATGTGGATTTTGCTTTTAGGGTTGCCCCAAGTTTTACTTATAGAAAAGAAAATCTATCCATAATGACTGAGTTAGAGTATACATTAGCTGCTACAGGAATAAATGATAATACCAATAAAGCAAAAATAATTGATGCCAAAAATGCGTCTAACATAAGAGCGCTAATTATGATTCAATACGATTTTTAAATTTTGTAAATTGTAGAATTTAATGTTGAAGAATATCAAATTTTTCCAATGTACAATTCACAGTTAAGCGATTTATTTAAAGCACAGCTTACACAAGATGAGTTTGATAAACTCAGCCGTTTTATTTACAAAGAAAGTGGTATTAAAATGCCACCAGTAAAAAAAATTATGCTACAAAGCCGCCTGCACAAAAGGCTGCGCGAGCTTAAAATGAGTACATTCAAGGAGTATATCGATTATGTTTTTAGTAAGGATGGATTAAACAACGAGATAATCCATATGCTTGATGTTGTTAGCACCAACAAGACAGATTTTTTTCGCGAACCCGTTCACTTCGATTTTCTTTCAGATTATATTTTACCAGAGAACATGGCATTGCGTCAAGGCTTTTGCAATTTGAAAATATGGAGTGCTGGCTGTTCAACTGGAGAAGAACCCTATACAATAGCCATAGTTCTTAGCGATTTTGCAGAGAAGAATCCAAGATTCGACTTTACCATTGTTGGAACCGATATTTCAACACAAGTCCTCCAGAAAGCAATTGATGGAGTATATAAGGAAGATCGAGTTTCAATAATTCCAATGCAAACCAAAAGAAAATATTTTCTTAGAAGCAAGGATAGAACAAATCCTACGGTAAAGGTTGTACCAATGTTAAGGGCAAAAGTTAAATTTGGGAGATTAAATTTTATGGATTCATATTATGATATTCCCGACTCCTTTGACGTAGTATTTTGTAGAAACGTTCTAATATATTTTGATAGAGAAACACAAGAAAAAGTTATCAATAAGCTTTGTACAAAACTCCGTTCAGGAGGATATTTTTTTCTTGGTCATTCAGAATCGATAATGAATATGGATGTACCTCTTAAACAGATTAAACCCACTATTTTTCAACGTGAATGAGTAATGCAAATGAAGATCTTTTTTGCTGTACTTTTGAGAAAAAACATTTATCTTTAAACCAAATCGAAAAATTCTAACAAAATGGGACATAAAATAACCGATGATGAGCTGCTAGATGAATTGAAGCGAAGATTTGAGCAGAATAAAATAGCAGTAAAGGAGTTGAAAACCCTTAATAATGAGTTGAAAATAGTTAATAAAAAGCTTGAGGAATCTGAGTCTCTAAAAAGCCACTTTATCTCAAATATTACAAATGAGATAATCAACCCATTTACTTCGATATTGGGACTATCAAGGGCAATTCTATCAGTTGATAAGGAAAATTGGAAAAAAGTAGTTTCAATGATAGCCCTAATTCATTCGGAGGCATTTACCCTTGATTTTCAGTTTAGAAATATCTTTGTTGCTGCCAAAATTGAAGCTGGCGAAATTTTCCCAGAGATATTAAACGTGGATGTTGAGAATGTAATTGAAAGCGTAATAGATTCATTTAAATTTGAAACACGCAGGAAAAAGGTACAGGTTGATTTGAATTTTAACATTCCAACAAAGGAGGGTGAATCCTTTTTATTCAAAACTGATCCGGAAAAGCTTAAACTAATTCTGGCAAATTTATTAAGCAATGCTGTAAACTTTAGTTTTGAAGGAGGTACAGTTGAAATTAATGTGGTTGAGGAATTTAGTAACCTTGTAATTTCAGTTCGCGACCATGGGGTGGGCATCAGTAAGGAAAATCAGAAGATTATTTTTGATAGGTTTAAAAGACTCGATTCAGGTATAAACTCGCTTAACCGCGGACATGGTTTAGGCTTATCTGTAAATAAGGCAATTATTGAAATGTTAGATGGTAAAATCGATATTCAAAGCGAATTAGGAAAAGGTGCGTGCTTTACAATTCGAATACCTGAAAGTGATATCTCTACTTCAGATTTTGCTTCTGAGGCTAACGAAACCTTTTTCGACTCCGAGGAGGAAACATTTTAAAGGGTATTTGTGATGGATGACATAAACACCCATTTCTTGTATCCAGCTTCTCTTTTTGCATGCATAGAACCATACAAAGTATCAACAATTCTAGGTTCGTGTGTAGCTGTTTGTCTATATGACTCTGTTCTAAAAATTGGAGGAATAAACCACTATATGCTTCCATTTTGGAATGGTCAGGGTCTTGCAAGTCCAAAATACGGCAATATTGCCATTGAACGATTATTGGAAAAGATGCTTTTTTTTGGATGTAATAAAATTAATATTAAGGCAAAGATTTTTGGAGGCGGCGAGGTTATTGAAACCAACATCACCCAGTTTCACATTGGGCAAAGGAATATTAAACTGGCTTTAGAAATGTTAGATGAGCTAAAAATACCCATTATTGCTAAAAGTGTAGGAGGAAATTTGGGACGAAAAATAGAATATAACACTGCAACAGGTGAGGTAAAACAAAAATATATAGAAAAGACAAATGTTAACCTAAATAAATAGTTGACCCTTTTCTATTTAGCATGTTTTACATGAGAAAAATTTGGCTCTTTTTGTTCAATAAATTTTTTTAGATGAGCGAAAAAATTAAAGTTTTAATCGTTGATGATTCAGCGTTAGTTAGGCAAACCCTAAGTCAAATTATTAGCACCGATCCTCAACTAGAAGTTTTGGGTACAGCTTCTGACCCGTATTTTGCTGCAAAAAAAATTGCTGAAGAGGTTCCCGATGTTATAACTCTTGATGTTGAAATGCCTAAGATGGATGGTTTAACATTCCTTAAGAAAATAATGACTCAGCATCCTATCCCTGTAGTGATTATTTCAAGTCTTACTGAAAAAGGGACCCAAACAGCAATGAAAGCACTTGAACTTGGCGCTGTGGATATAATAACCAAACCACAAATGAATACTAAGACATTTATTGAAGAATCAAAAATACGTATTTGTGATGCTGTAAAAGCTGCTGCTTATGCAAAACTCAAAATTAAATCCCGCATTTTAACTATACCCCCTGTGATAACTCCAAAGCATACAGCTGATGCAATGCTTCCTCCCATTAGAGCAAATCAGAGTATGATAAAAACTACTGAGATTGTAATTGCTGTTGGAGCATCAACAGGAGGAACGGAAGCCCTTACAAAATTTCTTCAAGCCCTGCCTGTGGATACACCAGGTATTGTTATAGTTCAACATATGCCAGAGAAGTTTACTACATCATTTTCTGCCCGATTAAATGAAATATGTAAAATCACTGTTAAGGAAGCCCAGAACGGTGATAGTGTGATTAGAGGTCAGGCACTAATTGCTCCGGGAAATTTTCATATGTTGTTAAAACGTAGTGGAGCAAAATACTACGTTGAGGTTAAAGAAGGTCCTTTAGTTAACCGCCATCGACCTTCAGTTGATGTGCTTTTTAGGAGTACTGCTCGTTATGCTGGAGCCAATGCAGTAGGGGTAATCATGACAGGAATGGGAGGAGATGGCGCAAAAGGATTGCTCGAAATGAAGCAATCCGGTGCCAAAACCGTAGCGCAGGATGAAAAGTCATGCGTGGTATTTGGTATGCCGAAGGAGGCGATAAAACTTGGTGCTGCTGATAAAATCTTATCACTTGATGCCATCGCACCCTATGTAATAAAACCAAGTTGATATTAGGTTTCAACTTTTTTAAAAATCTTGAAGGAGTAACCTAGATTAAAATGTAGGAGCAAAACCAAACAATAAATAGTAATTGCTGCTTAATTTTGTACCCTTGTTTCCATTTTTTTAGAAATAATCCCTATTTTTAGTCAAAATATTTTTGATGATGCGACGAAATTACTCTAAATGGTTTGTTATTCGCTATACCATAGCAGTTTTGACTCTTGGACTATTTCTTCAATTTTTTATTTTATTTCTCCAGGCATTGATTTTTAATATCCCTTTTTCAGCTTCTGGAATAGTAGAAATACATAAAAGACAACCCATAACTTATTTTTTAGACATTATTCCCTTTCTATTGGCAATAGCAACATATTATTTATCAAAGTACATTTCTTCATTAAAGATAGAAACTGAAGAATTTTCTGAAAAAGAACTTTCACATCAACGGAAACTATACCGATTTGTTGAAAAACTGAAAGACGGTGAAATTAATGCTGAATATTCACCCGAAGAAACAGATATTTTAGGAAAGGCTATTGTTAATTTGAGAAATACTCTCAAGGTAAGCAAAGAAGAAGAAGAGATACGAAGGCAAGAAGATGAACAACGTCGTTGGTCAGCTGAGGGATTGGCATTGTTTGGTGAGATACTTCGCTCACAAAAAGAAAATATCGAAGAACTCTCCTATTCAATTATTAGTAACCTAGTTAAGTATATTGATGCTAATCAGGGAGGATTTTACCTTTTAGACGATACTGACCCAGGTGATAAATTCTTCAATTTAACTGCTTGCTATGCTTATGAAAGGCGTAAATATACAGACAAACGATTAGAATGGGGAGAAGGTCTTGTAGGAGCTTGTGGGCTCGAAAAGAAAACAACAGTTTTGTCTAAAATTCCTGATTCATACCTAAATATTACTTCTGGGCTTGGAAAGTCAAACCCAAAAAACCTTATCCTTGTTCCTCTATTGCTGAATGATGAGGTTCATGGGGTTATTGAAATTGCTTCTTTCAACATCTTTGAAAAACATAAGATTGAATTTGTTGAAAAAGTTGCTGAGAGTATAGCTTCAACCATATCAAGCGTAAAAATTAACCTCCGTACTGCAAAATTACTAAAAGAATCGCAGGAACAAGCAGAAACACTCCAAACTCAGGAAGAGCAAATGAGGCAGAACATGGAGGAATTGCAAGCAACACAAGAGGAAGCCGCTCGTCAAGCCGAGAAGTTTATAAGTTTTAATAATTCTGTAAATCATACACTTATTAGAGCTGAATACGATGTGAATGGAATATTACTTTATGCAAATACAAAATTTCTTCATAAACTTGAATATACTTCAAACTATGAAGTTGAAGGAAAACACATTTCCATGTTTGTAAATAAGAAAGATAGAGTATGGTTTGAAGAGATTTGGGAAACCCTTTCTAAAGGTGGCCATCACTTTGAGGGAGATATGAAGCATGTAACTAAGAATGGTAAAGATTTATGGACCATTGCAACATATACTTGTGTTCGTAATTCTAATGGTGGTGTTGAAAAGGTATTATTTTTAGCCATTGATACAACAGAACAGAAAAACCAAAGCCTCGATTACGAAGGGCAAATTGAAGCATTGAATCGTTCCAGCATTAAAGTGGAATTTTCACCAACTGGAGATATTATAGATGTAAATGATAAATTTCATCAGGCGTTTGGGTTTACTCCAACAGAATCAAAGACAAAAACAGTTTTTGATTTATTCCATAATAATGATAGAAAAACAATTGAAACCATATGGGATGATGTAACTCATGGCATCCCATTCGAAGGGCAAATAAAAAATATAGTTAGATCAGGCGAAGAAAGGTGGTTTAGAGGAACTTACACTGCAGTAAATGATATGTATGGTGAAGTAGCAAAAATTGTTTTCATTGGTCACGATATAACTAGAGAGAAAGTGATGGAGATGGAAACTATTGAACAAACTGATCAGCTTAAACGGCAGGAGGAGATGCTACGCCAAAATGAGGTAGAACTTAATCGTAAACTTCGCGAAGCGAAGGAAGATATCAAAAATCAGTTTAAGGAGATAGAGAAGGTTAAAATACGGAACGAAAAAACTCTAGAGGGATTCCTCGATGCTATTATCACCACCGATCAGGATGGTATTGTTCAATTCTTTAACCATGCAGCAGAAGAACTTTTTGGAGTTAATAAGATTGATGTGATAGGTCAAAGCATAAGAATACTATTTCCACCCGATGCAACTGATAAAGACGAGTTTCTTGCTGCTTACCTTGATCCAGAGAAAGAAGCCATTACTGGAGAGAGGAGAGAAATTACCATTACCAAAAACGACGGAGAGGAGATTAATGTATTAATGTTGCTTACTGAAGCAAAGGTTGGTAGAGAAACAACCCTAACGGCCTTTATTCAGAATATTTCTGTAGACTTATTCTAAGCTGTTTATTAACACAAAAATAATAGGGTAGGGGTAGCATTAATCTCTACCTTTTTTTATCCACAAAAATTTATGTTTAATTTGTTTCATGGGCATAATTTTTGAAGATGTCGATTTTTTTAATTCTTTAATTTAATGAGGCGAATATTAATCATTTTATTTTGCATATTGTCATTTAGCTGTTCATTATCAGGGCAAAAAATGATTTATGATTCGCTAACCATAAATTTTGGAACTCCCCGAGTTCCAGTATATGGAGTTAATATCGATACGATTGTTGATGCTCGTGGTATTAATTCACTTTTCATCGGTGTCCACGAAACTACAAAGTATCTTTACATTCCTGTCGATCGTTATGTTGCAATAAGCAAACCTTTATCTCAAGAATTAAAAGGAATATTTTCTATAGCTGAAGATGATTTTCAGGTGGATAAGTTTAAGTTGCTGATCAATGAATTTGATGTTAGCATAAGGAAGCAGTTCTTTACAAAGAAGTACATTGCCTATGTTAATATCACCCTATTTTCGATAAATGAAAAAGGTGACCATGAAAAACTGGGTTATTTGTTATACGAAACAGCATCATCGCCAAAAGGGTTTATGCCCGATGCCAAAATGGGATACGAGACTGTATTGGATAGCTGGAAAAAAAGATTTGTGGCTGATATGGTTAAGCTATCTGCGTGTCCACAGACAGATATAAATTGTCGCCTGCTTAACCTTATCAATGAATCTCAATCGTTACGGAAGAATCTCCTGATCAACATAGAAACTGCTATATGGCATGATGCATGGTTGACAGATGGCGAAATTATTTTTTCTCGACCTGAGTCTCAGAGTAGATTTTACCGAAATGCTTTTTGCATTAGGTATCGTAAAGAGGATAAGTTTCAATCTTATGAATCATCTTTAGCCAATGATCAGCTTACTTTTCGTTTATCTAACTACTTTGTATTTACAATTAAATCCAAATTATTTCTTGGGATAAACCTTTGGAGCGATACGGAATATCAGAATCGAGGTTTTGAGGATGTTCTACTGCTTGATTACTCACTAAGTCAATATCTTTTGATTAACCCTTATTACAGAAAAGGTATAACTGGTGGAGTTGGAATAATGGGGAGTGCAACTTATATCTACTCCGAAGGCTTTTCTTTAAAACCTTTTCTTACACTTCAGCTGGGGATAAAACTATAAAGTGATGAGATATTTAGCCATTCAAATAGTTTTAATATTACTCTTTATAGGGGCTGGTTTAGCGCAAACACAAACCGTTTCGGGATATGTGATTGATAGTGAAAATGGAGAAACGCTTATTGGTGTTACAATTCTGAATAAGGGTACAAATCAGGGAACAACAACAGATGGAAATGGTTTCTTTAGGCTGACAGGGGTGAAAAGTGGAGAAGCGACACTGATCTTTTCATTTGTTGGGTACACTACTCTTGAAGAAACGATTTTGGTCTCGTCCAGAAGCATTCTTCTTGAAGCAATCAGGTTAACACCAGAATCATTTGAATTAAAGGATGTTGTAATAATTGGTAAAAAGCATGACATTGTTGGAGATAGTGAAGTAGAAACCTCTCAGCAACGTATTTCTGCTCAAACCATCCTTAACATACCATCGGCCAGAGGAGATATTTTTAAGGCCATTAAGTTTCTTCCCGGCATTGATGCCACAGAACCCTTTTCTCCATTATACACCGCACGAGGTAGCGATCCTTCGGGCAATCTTGTAATGCTTGATGGTGTTGCGATATACAATCCATATCATTATGAGCAAAGTGGAGGACTTTTCAATATACAATCAGTTAAGAATATCGATGTTTTAGTGGGCGGGTTTGGAGCAGAGTTTGGAGGGAGAAATGCCTCAATCCTTTACATAACAACAAAGGACGGTACACTTAACAAATTGCGAGGCGAAGTTGAGCCAACAACCACACACACAAAGCTATTTCTAGAGTTTCCGGTTGGAGAAAAAAGTTCGATGATGCTTGCCGGTAGGTACTACTACGATATTCCGGGGTACTTTTTATTTGGTAGCAAAAGCTACTTTTACGATTTCAACATATCCTATACCAATCGAATAAACGAAAGAAACCGGTTAACCTTAAAGGTTTTCAATTCATTCGATGATATGAAGTTTAACCCAAGTAGAATGTTTAATTATATCAACAACTCGTTTAAGGTTGATTTCTATGAGGACACGCATATGAAGCTGGGCAATTCGTGGTCGAATAGGGCAGCCACAGCATACCTGAAAACGATAATTAGTCCAAACATTTATTTGCATACTCAGGTTTATGGTTCGTTTCATTCTGCTGATAATCTCTCAACATTCGATATGTCTTTTCGCCCAGATACTTCGGATTTGGTTGTTGGACTCTACTATAGCACACAGTTTACCAGCAAAATCAACGATTTAAGCGCTAAGTCGGTGTTAAGTATTAAAACCGATTCTATAAATACCTTCAAGGTGGGTGTTGAGTACAACAGCTATCATTTCACCAATGGAGCAGTAATTAACATGATCGATAAAGGGCAAAATAAAAGAAATCCATCGTTATTTGCAGCATTTATCGAGGATAAGATAAAGATAAAGCGTTTTATTGTACGACCCGGAATTCGCGTATCAAACTACTCTCTTTTTAAGGATTGGCAAATAGAACCAAGGGTTAATATGATGATTACTTGGCCATACGACTGGAAAATAAAAGCAGCTTGGGGTGTATACCACCAAAGTATTATAAGCATGAATACTCAGGAGTATGAAATCAATCAGTTTCTCGATTATTACTATCCGCTAAAGGACATAGAGCCTTCAAAATCAGTGCATTATATAGCAGGTTTTGAGAAGCCATTATCGCGAAATTCAACTATATCTCTCGAAGCATACTTTATCGATATGCCCATTACTTACACCTTCAACTTGAATCAAAGTGAGTTAGAGGCACATTCTTTTTCTGATAAGTTAGAACGGGGCTCTGGGAAATCCTATGGTGTTGAAATTATGTATCGTGGAGATTTTAGTAAACTTTCAGGTTGGGCAAGTTATGGATTGAGTAGAAGCACAAGAAGCTACAGTCATATCATGAACGGAGAGTCGTTCCTTTTTGATTTCGACAGAACCCATACAATTAAGACCATGATAAGCTATAGAATAGCTCCACGGTTAACCTACAACTTCAGTTTGGTTGCACTTAGCGGATTACCCAAGACTGTGGAAACGGCCATGCAGAATTACTATTACTATGACCCTATTACCGGAAACCTCGCTTTCTACCCCTTTGGGGTTGCCGATGTAAAGAACAATGCAAGACTCCCATGGACAATTGATATCGACATGGGGGTGTTGAAACGGATACGAAGTGGATTTGCTGCTGAGCTTCAAGAGTTTCTTAAAGCAGATGAATCATACTACACCATTTCTATAGGAAACATTCTATTTTTCAGGAGGAATGTCATGTGGTATTTCCCTTTTGGTGGAGAAAAATATATTCCCATAGGTATTAACTTTTTACCCAGCATTTCAGCGGGTTATGTAATTAAGTTTTAAACAACAGTAGTATTTTAAAAAATCGAAAAATGAAAAGATTATTACATATTAAACTCATTCTCATTTCTTTGCTAATGCTTTTTTCGGCTTGTAATGAAGATTTCTGGTTCGATTTTTTGCTTGGGCCACAGCCCAAATTTATTGATGACAATGAATATGCTCCTGGTTTAAGTATTCTTGGAGTTATTCGCCCCGATTCTCTCGATTCAGAACCATTATCATATGTCCTCGTAGAGAAGTTGATAGGGGCTGTAAACACAGAACCTGACTCTTTTAACATTGTCGATGCTAAGGTTATGGTATACAAAATCAATGATAATGTGATTGTTGATTCATTTGAATTTATTTTCGACACCACTCAGCTGTTCCCTTCTATATATCGCCCTGTTGATTTTCAACCCCAAGCAGGTGAAACTTATACCATTCAATGCAAAAAGGAAGGCTTACCCTTGGTTACTGCAACAACTACTGTCCCTGATGTTCCTATTATTGAAAATGATTTGATTACCATTATCCCGAATAAAGTGCAATTTTCAATTCTTTCGCACCCTTCTGCATCTCTTTACGATGTATTTCTTTTTTCTGGCAATTTTTCCATTAAGAAAAGAGTGTTAAAAGATCCGAATGGAAGTACGTTTATTGATATTAGTACAAACGAAGTGTTAGATGAAAATGCATTTATTATTATTTATGTGTACGATGCTAATCTTTCAAGTTATATTACTGCACCAAATATTTTTATTAAACCCAATACTTACAGACCACCATTTAGCAACGTTTCGGGTGGTTATGGATGTTTTGGATCAATGAATCTCATGGTAAAGAATATTTATTAGATTACCCCATCATTCAAACATAACATGCTAAATATTAAGTGATAACATCGTTTTTAGAGTATAGATCAAAAAATAATCAATTACTCTTTTTCATTTTCTAATATCTTTAACTTACCCCATTTTTTACTATTTTTGTGAGCAACCTAATAGTGTATTTCAGCAAAGTTTGGTAGATAATTAGTTTGATTTATGGATAATTTTATTGTTTCTGCACGAAAGTATAGGCCAAACTCTTTTACAGGTGTTGTAGGCCAACAATCGTTAACCACAACCCTTAAGAATGCCATACAACGTAATCAGTTAGCGCAAGCATATCTTTTTTGTGGACCAAGAGGAGTAGGAAAAACCACATGTGCAAGGATCTTTGCTAAAACTATTAACTGCTTAAACCTTACCCCTGAATTTGAATCGTGCAATCAGTGTGAGAGCTGTAAAGCCTTTATGAGTCAACGATCATTCAACATTCATGAACTTGATGCCGCATCCAATAATTCTGTTGATGGCATAAGAAAATTGATAGAGCAAGTTCGAGTACCTCCTCAAATTGGCAAGTACAGTGTATACATTATCGATGAGGTACACATGCTTTCTCAGGCAGCATTTAATGCTTTTTTAAAAACATTGGAAGAACCCCCTGCTCATGCAATATTTATTCTGGCCACAACCGAAAAGCATAAGATCATTCCAACCATTCTGTCGCGTTGCCAAATATTTGATTTTAACAGAATAAAAGTTGAAGATATTGTAAAGTATTTGCAGGAGATCGCTGAGAAGGAAACGGTTAACTATGAGATAGAAGCGCTTAACATTATTGCACAAAAAGCTGAAGGAGCTATGCGCGATGCGCTTTCAATTTTCGATCAGGTGGTTAACTTCAGCAATAATAATATTACTTATCAGAAAGTAATTGAGAACCTTAACGTACTCGATTACCAATACTATTTTACCCTTACCGACAATTTTCTAGAGGGCGAATATCCTGCAACGCTTAATATTTTTGATGAGTTACTTTCGAAGGGATTCGACATACAGCAATTTATTACTGGATTAAGTTCACATTTTCGAAACCTTTTAATTTGTAAAGATCCACAAACAGCATCAATTTTAGAGGTGGGTGCCGCAATTGCGGAAAAATACATTCAAATCGCTCAAAATTGCTCATCCGAATTCTTAATAAAAGTTTTGGATATTATTAACCAAACAGATGTTACCTTTAGGCAGAGCAGCAATCAGCGATTACATGTTGAATTGATGCTTATCAGACTGTGTGGGATAAACACAGAAAAAAAAAACATTAGTCCATACGAGCTAATTGAAGAAACAGCAATTGATGAATTGAGCATTTTATCCGATAAAAAATCAGAAGATAATTATGTTCAACCTTTATCAGCGGAAAATAACGAGGGAATTACAATCCCTCCTGTTCCCTTAAAATCGCAACCCAAATCTATTTCAATAAAGAACGCGATTCTGGGAAAAGAAAAAGAGGAGTTTAAAGCACCCGTTGATATTGATGAAAATGCTGAACAGGTTGAAATTGAAATATATGAAGAAGGTATTAGTGGTGAAGTATCAGTTTTTACACAGCTTGAGCTGGAGAATCATTGGCAGGGTTTTATTGATAGCAGCTTATCGGGCAAACCCGGATATGCCAGTCTCCTTAAAAATTATCTACCCGATATAGGCGAAGATTTTTCACTAAATATTGTTTTCGAAACTCAACTACAAGTTGATATGTTTAGGGAAGTTAAATACGACCTTGAGTCTTATCTCCGAAAAAAACTCGATAACAAGTTGATTAACATCAACGAAAGTAAGCAAGAAAATGGCAATCAGGTAAATAAACTCTATACAGTAGAGGATAAATTTAGATATCTTAGCCAAAAACATCCTTCAGTAACAAAGCTTAAGCAGCAATTAAATCTCGACTTTGAATAGTGTATTGGAAGTTTAAACAAACAACTATTTATATTGTTTGTTTAGATATTAATAAAAGCATTACATTTTAATATATTTTTAAATAAGAATTAAAATATTGATTGTTAAATTTAAAAAAAACAAAGCTATGTTAAACCCAAGAGTCCAAAACGCAATCAACGAGCAGATTAATGCCGAGATATGGTCGGCATACATGTACCTTTCCATGTCATCTTATTTCGCAGCAGAAGGCCTTAATGGCTTTGCCAACTGGATGAAAGTTCAGTGGCAAGAAGAATTGAGCCATGCCATGAAGTTTTTCGATTACCTTTTGGAAAGGGGTGTTCAGCCAATACTTAAGCCCATTTCTGCTGTTCCGGAAAAGTGGAATGGACCTCTACACGTTATGGAAGAAACATTAAAACATGAGCAACATGTAACTGCACTGATCAATAACATTATGGATATTGCCATTGAGGAGAAGGATCACGCAACAAAAAGCATGCTTCAGTGGTTTATCGATGAGCAGGTAGAAGAAGAGGCAAGTGCACAGGAATTGATAGATAGCCTAAAGCTATTCGAAGGTAAGGGGCATGGTCTATTTATGCTCGATAAAGAATTGAAAACTCGCCAGTTTGTTGACGAAACAAAAGAGGAATAAGAAATTATCAAATTGATTAAAAGAGGCTTTCTCAGGTTTTGTGAAAGCCTCTTTTGCATATATTCTAGTCTTCAAAATATTCAAATGCATCAATGATGTCAAGGTAAACTCCATCAAAACCTGCATCAAGTATCTTTTTAACGTATGAGCTGTTATTCCCAAAGATTATGGCTTGCCACTCTGATTCCCAGTACCTTACCTTATAGTTACCCTCCCAGTCGGGGTTTTCTTCCTCAATCCACTTTGGTGGATTGTTATTCCATGAGCTTTGCCAATAGTAGCGATAGTCTTCTGCTTCACCAATGCTCATATAGGATATAACCAGCCTTCTTCCTCCGTTAGCTTTAGCTTTTAGCAAGTTGATTTGTGCTGATGTAAACTCCTGGTCGTCGAAAAAGAAGTCCATAATGATGGCATCGTAATTGGTTTGGCTAACCGCATTAACAAAATCATCTCTTGAATCAAAATTCTCTGGATTTAATAAGTAGAGAAAATTTTTTGCATCGTTAAGGGAGCTAACATCATCAGCATTTTCATTGTAAGGGTGAGCAGGGTAGTTAGGTATAACATCAAGCTCTCGGCTAGGTGCTGCAAATGAAATATAGCCCTTAGCATTATTCTGTGCATAAGAATCATCCATTTTCGATTGGGTCCAGCAGTAATCGGTAACCAGAACGGCCACATTGTTTGCAATACACACATCAAGAAATGTAATCATGTAATTGCGGTCAGCAATGGGTGTTGCTTCATTGTCGTTGTTGTAGCCGTAAAACAGATCTTCACGGCCAACACCATCAATGGCATCAAGGTAGTTTGAATGGGGATATCCATCCTCGTCGCCGTTACTAGTGACAAGTTCCTGCCCGTTTTGAGGAATAACAATAAAATCCGGGTTGATTCCCTTGGTGTACTGGCTGATTCCAATAACGAAATTGCGCATTTCCTCCTTGAAGTCCACATCTCCATAATCATCTTTACATGAGAAGCAAACAACTAGAAGAATAGCTGGTACAAGTATCCTTTTCATCATTTTTAGGGTTAATGTTTAGGTTTGTAACAGTTAAGAAATTATCAAAAAAATAAAGTTATTCAATAAAAATAAACAAGTCAAATGCAAAGCAATTATTTTGATAAAAAAGCATTTACTTTTTTATTTGTTTAAAGAACTACACTTTTACTGCTTCTCATAAATTTCTGCTAAATTTGCAAATTGTAGATTTTTATGATGATAATATAAATTGTTTATACCAATGGGTGCAATAGATAAAGTACTTTCAATGTTTTTTGGCGATAAGGCTAAACGCGATATGAAGGAATTGATGCCTTTCGTAAGTAGAATACAAAAAGTTTATCCACACTTTACATCCCTAACCAACGACGAGTTAAGAAATGAGTCAGATAAATTAAGAAAACGCGTGCGTGATTATATATCGGAGGATCTGAAGCAGGTTGATGATATGAAAGTGCAAATGGAGTCTCCTGATCTAGGTTACGATGAAAAGGAAAATCTTTATGGAGAAATAGATAAACATAAAAAGAAAATTGATGAAAAGATAGAAGAAATCCTAAACGAGATACTACCAGAAGCCTTCGCTATAATAAAGGATACTGCTCGAAGGTTTAAGGAAAACGAAACCATTGAAGTTACAGCTAACGATTTTGATAAGAATTTGGCCGCTAAAAAGGATTTTGTCACCATTCAAGGCGATAAAGCTGTTTACAAGAATCGTTGGATTGCTGGGGGGAATGAGATTACCTGGGATATGGTGCATTACGATGTTCAGCTCATTGGTGGTGTTGTCCTTCATCAGGGGAAGATTTCTGAAATGGCTACAGGTGAGGGAAAAACTTTGGTAGCGACCCTGCCTGTTTTCCTCAATGCATTGTCGGGTTTGGGAGTGCATATTGTAACAGTTAACGACTATCTTGCACGTCGTGACTCTGAGTGGATGGGCCCACTATACGAATTTCATGGGCTTTCAGTGGATTGCATCGATAAGCACCAGCCCAATAGCGAAGCTCGCAGGAATGCATACTTGGCAGATATTACCTTTGGAACGAACAACGAGTTTGGGTTTGACTATTTGCGCGATAACATGTCCATTGCCCCGGCTGACCTGGTTCAGCGCAAACATCACTATGCCATTGTCGATGAGGTTGACTCGGTTTTAATCGATGATGCCCGTACTCCTTTAATCATTTCTGGTCCTGTTCCCAAGGGCGATGACCAGATGTTTGAGGAGTATAAACCCAAGGTGGAAAAGTTGGTAAATGCTCAGCGTAATTTCGTAACTCAGTTACTTGCCGAAGCAAAAAAGTTAATCGGTGAAGGTAAAACGGAAGAGGGTGGTAAAATACTGCTCAGGGCCTTTAAGGGTTATCCAAAATACAAACCCCTAATCAAGTATCTTAGCGAACAGGGGATTAAAGCTCTTCTGCTTAAGACAGAGAACTTCTACATGCAGGAGAACAACAAGAATATGCACATTGTTACCGACGATCTTTTCTTTATCATCGAGGAGAAACAGAATTCTGTGGAACTTACCGATAAGGGAATAGATCTTATTACTAGCGCATCTGACGATCCAAAGTTCTTTATTCTTCCAGATATTGGTTCTGAAATAGCTGAGCTTGAAAAGCAAAACCTTACTCCACAAAAAAAGCTTGAGGTAAAAGAAGAGATACTTCGTGATTTTTCCATTAAATCGGAGAGGGTTCATACAGTTCATCAGCTTCTTAAGGCTTATAGCATGTTCGAGAAGGATGTGGAGTACGTAGTAATGGACAATAAGGTGAAGATTGTTGATGAGCAAACCGGTCGTATTCTTGAGGGACGTCGCTATTCCGATGGGTTACATCAGGCCATTGAAGCGAAGGAAAGGGTTAAGGTTGAAGCAGCAACACAAACATTTGCCACGGTTACCCTTCAGAACTATTTCAGGATGTATCATAAGCTTGCTGGTATGACTGGTACCGCTGAAACCGAGGCGGGGGAATTCTGGTCAATCTATAAGCTTGATGTTGTAGTAATACCAACAAACCAATCCATCATCCGTAGCGATAAGGAAGATTTGGTTTATAAAACCAAGCGCGAGAAGTACGTTGCCGTAATCGATGAGATTGTTAACCTGGTGAATGCAAATCGTCCGGTACTTGTGGGTACAACTTCGGTAGAGATATCCGAACTCCTTAGCCGAATGCTCAAGATGAAGGGTATTAAGCATAATGTGCTGAATGCCAAGTTACACCAGCGTGAGGCCGATATCGTAGCTGAAGCGGGTAGAGCTAAAACGGTTACCATTGCCACCAACATGGCAGGTAGGGGAACAGACATTAAGCTTACCCCCGAAGTGAAGCAAGCAGGTGGTTTGGCCATAGTGGGCACCGAAAGGCACGAATCGCGAAGGGTTGACCGCCAGTTACGAGGACGTGCTGGTCGTCAGGGCGACCCTGGAACATCGCAGTTCTTCGTTTCGCTTGAGGATGATCTGATGCGGCTCTTTGGCTCCGACAGGATTGCGCGTATTATGGATAGGCTGGGCTTAAAGGAAGGTGAAGTGATTCAGCACTCCATGATCTCTAAATCAATAGAACGTGCTCAAAAGAAAGTTGAAGAGAACAACTTTGGCATTCGTAAGCGTTTGCTCGAATACGACGACGTAATGAACTCGCAGCGCGAGGTGATCTACACGCGTCGTCGCAATGCCCTATACGGCGAAAGAATTGATGTTGATATTGCCAACATGCTATACGATGTGGGAACCGCAGTAATTAACGATGCTCATGGTAACATGGAATTTCAAGATTTTAACCTTGAACTCATCAGAAACCTTTCCATTGAAGCACCCTTTTCCGAAAAAGACTTTGTACAGGAATCACCTGAGGTTTTAACCGAAAAGTTATACCGTGCTGCACTCGAAAATTTCGATCGCAAAGTGGAAACCATGGCACGTCAGGCTTTCCCTGTTATAAAAGAGGTTTACGAGAAGCAATCTGCTTTATATGAGAATATTGTGGTGCCCATTTCCGATGGACAAAAGGTTTTTCAGATTGTAACCAATCTTAAAAAAGCCTACGAATCGGGTGCTAAAGAGATAAGCCGTTCTTTCAGTAAAACCATCATCCTTTTCATCATAGATGAACATTGGAAAGAGCATCTTCGCGAAATGGATGAGCTTAAGCAAAGCGTTCAGAACGCAGCATACGAACAGAAGGATCCGTTGCTCATTTACAAGTTTGAAGCCTACGAACTTTTTAAGAGCATGATCGACAAGATTAATAGAGAGGTTATTTCAATCCTTATGAAAGCGCATATTCCCTTACGTGACCCCAGTCAGGTACAGCAGGCTGGTCAGCAGCGCAAGTTAGATATGAGCAAGTACGAAACCAGCCGCACCGATGCACTTCAGGCTGGTGCAAACACTCAGGAACGAAACCGTGAGCCTGTAAGAGTTGAGAAGAAAGTTGGGAGAAACGACCCCTGCCCCTGTGGAAGTGGCAAGAAGTATAAGAACTGCCATGGCAGGATGGAAAATTAAAAATAATAGAAAGGCTGTCCAATGGATGGCCTTTTTTTGTTGCTAGTTAATTTAGTTTATGCTTTATATCTAATTTTACACTAACCCTAAAATATTTGCACAATGAAACAATTCTTAATTTTTATGACGTTGGTTACAATTCTTTCTTTTTCGAGTTGTTCCAAATTCGGGGATAAGCAACCCCCTTTGATTGACCGCGAACTCTTTTTTGATAACCCTGAAATATCAGGAGCACAGCTCTCTCCTGATGGTTTGTACATCTCATTTCTTAAACCATTAAATGGAACCCGAAATGTTTGGATAAAAACCAAGGATGCAGCTTTTGAAGATGCCATTCCGGTTACAAATGAAGCATTAAGACCAATAAGGGGATACTTTTGGTCGCGTGATGGCAAGTATATCCTTTATGTTCAGGATCAAGGAGGCGATGAGAATTTTAACATCTATGCCATTGATCCCGTTACAGCCTCGAAGGATATTATACCTGAAGCCCGAAATTTGACTAAGCTGAAAGATGTAGTTGCTATGATATACCATGTTTCAAGAAAAGATCCTGATTTGCTGTTTATAGGGCTAAATGACCGGGATAAAGCATGGCATGATTTGTATAGCCTAAAGATATCAACAGGAAAGTTAACGTTATTGAGAAAGAATACCAATCGGTATACCGATTGGATATTCGATTGGAATGATAACCTTAGAATGGCAAGTCGTTCAAGAGTGGATGGAACAAATGAATTATGGCGCATGGACAAAAAGGGTGAAACCCTGCTTTATTCCTGGAATATCTTTGAAAATGCCAACCCAATTGCATTCACTAAGGATAATCGCTACTTCTATATAACGTCTAATGTTGGCGATGATGTGGATCTTAGTCAGCTATACCTTATGGATATTGAAACAGGAGAGTTGGAATTTATGGAAAGGGACCCAGAGGGCAAAGCTGATTTTGGGGGTATTATAATATCTGATAAGACCTTTGAAGTTCTATTTACAAGCTATACCGATGAATTTACCCGAAGATATTTTAAAAACGCCGAATTCGAATCCCACTACAACAAGCTAAAAGATAAATTCAGTGGTATGGAGATTAGTTTATTCAGTCCCACTAGCGATGAGCAATTCTGGCTTGTAAATGTATGGTCCGATACTAATCCAGGAATAGTCTATCTATACGATATGAGCAATGGAGAGGCAACTTTTCAGTATACACTGCGTCCCGATTTGCCAACGGAAAATCTTTCGCCCGTAAAAAGTATACGTTATCCATCTTCTGATGGACTTGAAATACAAGCATACTTAACATTGCCAAAGGGAAAAAAGGGGAAACAATTACCTTTAGTTGTGAATCCTCATGGAGGGCCATGGGCTAGAAATTACTGGGGATTCAACCCCTATGCTCAGTTTCTTGCTAATCGTGGATATGCTGTTTTACAACCAAACTTTAGGGGTTCAACTGGATTTGGAAAGTCATTTCTGAATGCAGGTAACAATCAATGGGGCGAATTAATGCAAGATGATATTACATGGGGAATTAAATATTTGATAGATCAGGGTATAGTTGATAAGGACAAGGTGGCTATATTTGGAATTTCCTATGGGGGTTATGCAACGCTAGCTGGCCTTGCTTTCACACCTGAGGTCTACACCTGTGGTGTATCATCGGTTGGTCCATCGAATTTGATTACACTATCTAACTCAATTCCACCATACTGGGAATCTATGCGTAAAAGTTTTTACGTTCGAATGGGAGATCCAACAACTGATGAGGGTCTTGAACAAATGAAAAGGCAATCGCCACTTTACTCTGCCGATAAGATATCTGCTCCGCTTATGGTAGTTCAGGGGCAAAATGACCCAAGAGTAAAGGTAGTTGAATCGGAGCAAATTGTGGTTGCCCTAAGAGAACATGGCCTACCAGTTGAGTACCTAAAAGCCCCCGATGAAGGGCATGGATTTGCACGGCCTGTTAACCAAATGGCATTTATTGCTGCAATGGAAAAATTCTTTGCAAATCACATTGGTGGTCGTTATCAAGAGAGCATGACCGATGAGGTTGCTCAACGACTTAAAGAGATTACTGTTGATGTTAATTCGGTTGAATTGCCCGATGGTTTTGAATAGAATTTTAAAACATGATATTGAGCGCAGTTTATGGCTGCGCTTTTTTATACATTCAAAAAAAGTTAACCCCTATACCCATTTGGGTTTGACTAGGCAAGAGCACCGGTAAGGAGGTTCAAACCCTGACTATACAAAACATCATACAAATTGAGGCTTTGCCCTAACCGAAACTGGCAACTGGCGGTGAGCTCACCGAAGGTAAACTCCACATGGGAATGTCTCAAAGGTCAACCCATAACCGGTAGGTTTGGAAATCAGGTTAATCCGACCCTAAAGCCTGCCTGAATGCTGTGCAGCAGCAGGCAGGGATGCCTAATTTTCAGCACTTTCCCTTCTGGGATTGAGGGTAAAAAAGTGATAGAAATCCGATAAAATGACTTTTAGCACTCCGCTTCGCTAGAAAAACTACGATGGGTGTTAAAAATTTGAACTTGCACCTTTCGATGGTCGGTGCTTTGAACAGCAGATTTTTTTTTTGCACCACCTACCCTTGTTTTTCGGCTCATCGGCCGATGACAACAGGTGATTGAAACTGTGGCAACAGAATTACTTCTGCTACCGCACAGGGGATAAATATAATTTTTAGGATAATGAACAATAAATAAATAAAACATGTGTTTGAAACGTAACAATTTTTTAATTTTTTTCACCTCATACCATACAGTATATCAGATTAATGGAAGATGACCCCTGAAAAAAGTAAAAAAAAACTTGTCACGAATTGCAAAAACAGTTGATATATATATAGAGGGGGATGTGTTTTGCCCCAACCCTAAAAAAACGTATGCTAACCCCAAACCGAAAGGAGGTGCGCCATGACCTAAAAACCAACACCAATTGCCCCACCCGTCAGGGTTTGACTAGGCGTGGTGGCTGGTGAGCGACTTGTGCTGAGCGGAGTCGAAGTAAGTCGAACCAGCAGCAGGGCAAGTCAAGCCCTGAGTAAGAACGGGCGAAAACCCCGTAAAAAAAATGTAAAATGTAAAATTTCGAATACTGAATGTAAAAGTATGGTGGGCAATGGTCTTTGCCATATATGGAAAGGTAATGGCTACCCGTTTTTTCTTCCCTTTTACATTTTACATTCAGCGTTTTACATTTTACATTCAAAAGCTCTACCTTTGGGTTTCACACCTATTAACCATTTAAACCAACCGCTTATGAAACACAAAACAATTCTTTTACTAATCTTTCCTCTGCTCCTGCTAATCTGGGGCAGAGCACCCGCCCAGGGGCAGTTTGCCCGCACCGGCAGCACCGACGACGATGAGCCCAACTGGGTATGGTACACCTTGCTGGGTACTGAAACTTCTTATGACACCCCTTTTAACATGGTGAAGACAATAGATGGAGGTTTCCTAATTCAAGCAAGTGATTATCCTAAGTATTACTTCTATCGGTTAGACTCAATTGGCAACCATCTTTATACTAGAGAATACCAGAATATATTTTTTGATTCAGGAATGGCATTACTCTTGAATGGTAATGTGGTATCGGCTGTAGTACGTTACAAAAACGAAACAAACAGTAAAAGTGCTTACCTAATGCTTTCCGACAATATGGGTGATAGTATTAAAACCCATTTTATAGCAGAAAGTGAAATAGAAGCGAAGATATATCAGATTTCTTCTAATAGTTTTGGGGGTTTTAATTCTAAACTAAACATCCAGTACTCTTATAATCCTAATGTGTTTACTCATTACCTATTTCAACACGATGAGGATTTAAATGAGGAATGGAGTATTTCGTTCAATTATATTTATGATTTTATAACAACTGATACTGGTGTACTCCTTTTAGGGAAAAAAAAGGATACAAACTGGATATACCGAATTTCAAATTCGGGAGAAATACTTGACTCATTACCCTCCATTTTTCCAGGATACAATATACTATACAATCATCTCTTCAACGCCCATAACGGCAGGGTGGGGGCCATAAACAACGCCCCCGACCAGCCCAACGGCAGGTTGGGTTTTGCCCTGCTTACCGTCCAGGGCGAGGTGCTGATGCACCAGGACAGCAGCATCTGTGCGCAAAACGGTGGGGGCACAGCTGGCGGGGTATGGAAGGTGCAAGCCAGCCCCGATGGTGGCTATTTCGCCCCCATGACCGTTGACAACAACCCCCTGTTCCCCTACCAGCCCTCCTACCTCTGCATATTCAAGCTTACGGCAAAGGGTAAGTATGTGTACGATACTGGGTGGGACCTGATGTGGTACGACCACTACTACCTCGCAGGGGCAGCCGTTTCCAATAGCGGTAGGTTGGTAATATGCGTTGATATCGATTTCGACCTCAATGGTAAGTCCGATATCTTTGTGGGCGAGCTGCGGTTCAACCCCGAGCTGCCCGCCAGCGTGGTAACCTTTCCCGGGGTAAAGCCCCTGCACGCCTTCCCAAACCCGGCGGGTGAGGATCTGGTGGTGGAGCTGCCCCCAATGCCCAATGGGCAGCTAACCGTTACGGGCATGGGCGGCGATAGGGTGTTTACAAAGGATATTGCCCAGCCCGAAACCATTCACCTCAACACCTCCACCTGGGCAAAGGGCAGCTACATTGTATCCTACCGCACGGGTAGTGGGGTTTATTCTGCAATTATTATAAAAAACTAAAAAAGAATAAAACGATGAAAAGAATAGCAATAACAATAAAAATAACATTAGCCCTGCTGTTTAGCTTTACACTAACCAGCATTGCCCAACCCGACTGGTGGGTTGAGGACTACCACCCTGCCGATTCGTCTGAATATGAGGACAATAGGGGGGGTACTCGTACTACGGTATGGTGCACACCCCGAGAGGGTTGCTACGTGCATTAGTAATATATGTTCAATTTGCGCCTCAAGGACAAGGACATGGTTATAATGGAACTATGGCAAATTGGCCGTTAAATAATCTCCCCTCCAACCAGGAAGAATTCTTCTACACCAACGAGAGCCAGTTCTACCCTGGCGATGATACCAAGAACATCTCCAACTTCTTCTACCAGCACTCCAACCCTGATTACCCCTTCATGTTTGTGGGTGAGGCCTTCCCGCACCTGATTACTATACCTATCTTTCCTGAGGATGCTAATATTAGTTCGGCGTGGGATGAATTTATTAGAAGAGCATTAGATAGCATACAGGTAAACCACTCCGATTTCGACTGGAGTCGCTTCGATAGACGCAAGAACAGGGTGGGTTCAGGGCATTATCAAACCGATAACAGCGTTGAAGACCCCGATAACGTTCTGGACTTTGTGGTCATTCGATTCCGTTTCTGGGACAATGCCCTTAGGCCGACTGAGGAATATCAGTGGCTTACCCAAAGAACGGGAGAAAATGCATGGAACATGATAATAAGTCATCCTCTTTCCGATAGCATATCTACAGATTTTTTTAGCGGCTTTACCATGGCAAAAGGAAATGTATTTGAAAGTGTTTTTATCCACGAGTTTGCGCACAACCTATTCGGCTCAGGACATCAGGTGGATGCCAACAAGCAATTTGGTAAACATTTTAACATGACATACGGCTACAGCTTTATCCACAGAACCGCTCTGCACAGCATCAACGCTTGGGACAGGTGGTGGCTCGACTGGATTGACATCAAGCACGATCTAAGCGACGTGCAGCACAATGGCGACTATTGGCTCAGAGACTTTATCACCACAGGGGATGCCATGCGTATTAAGCTGCGCACCCCCGATGGGCAGTACGTATGGGTTGAAAACCGAACGGGTGCAACGGTATGGGATGATAGGAGAGACCCTGAGCAACAAATTCAGGGTTATACAATACCCCCAGCTCCGCAGGGAGCCATCATGTTCCTTGAGGGGCTTTCGGACGACAGGGTTGAACGAACAGGTTCGGGTAACCCAAATAGGATAAAGTTCCTATACCATCAGGGGAACTTCGATTACGCTCGTTCGTCAGACTTTTCCACCCATTTTTCGGGAAGAAACAGGTTGTACCATTTTGATCATCTCGCTGCCAACCCGTTTGGTGGACATAACGACCATTCGGAGATAAGGGATGATTACTACACCGAATTTTTGGATATTAACAACAACGATTTGGGGGATTCTACTCCAAACGGTGTTATTAACTACAACCCAGCAGATGGTTTTATTCTTAACGAATCATTTCCGGTCTTTAATCGGGACAATTCATTTATTTTTGGCATGTACGGTTCTGAGTTGGGCTTTCCGGCAGGGAAAAAAATATCCATCTCCACCAATCCAGGACTGGTGGCTCATCAACGATACGATAAGAATAGCTTTACCCTCGACCCCATCTACCTCCATGGTCTATCAGTTCAGGTTTTGCAGTACCAAGGGACAGGTGTAAACCGTAAGGCCAAGATCAGGGTGAAGTACGATGATTACGTGGTGGACCGCGATGTGCGCTGGTGCGGGAATATCATCCTTCCTGCGGGCGTACCGCTGGAGCTGAAGGAGGGCAAAAACATCACCCTCGACAAGAGCGGTACACCCAACCGCCACACTCTTACCCCAGCAGGCGATTTCATCAACCCCACAACGCTCACCTTTGAGGAGGAAGCCACCTTTACCCTTAGGGCCAACAGTAACATGTATGTTAGGGCGGGTAGCACTCTGCACCTGGAACCCAACAGTAAGCTGACCATCGCCGAAGGGGCCAAGCTTTACATACGTTCCAACTCCGCACTACAGGTTGATGGTTGTGCCGAGCTGGAGGTTCTGCCGGGGGGTGAGGTAATCGTTGAAACGGCAGGCACCCTGCAGCTCTCACATAGCGCCATCCTCAACGTTCACGATGGGCAGGTGGCGTTCAACATCAACAATGCGGCCATCATACCCGAGGGGTTTCCTCACCCCAACGACCTTTTACTTCCATCTTACCACTTGCCGAGTGGCAACTACCTGTGGGAGTCTGTGAGTTACAATATTCATACTCCTCTGACGATTGAATCGGGGGCGCATCTCATGCTCAACGATGCCTCGCTGCAGTTCTCTCAGGGTGGAAGCATCGAGGTCATGCAGGGGGGTACGCTCACCGTATTCAGCGCATCCCTTTCCCCGTTTGCTGGGTGTGGGGAAGCACCCCAGTGGCAGGGCATCCACGTACAGGAGGGAGGAACCCTTGTCGTTGGCTCCTGTGCTGAGCTGGAGCTGCTGTCCGGTGGGCAGCTCATCGTAGATGAGGGGGGTA